>Ga0209656_10000064_pt1 | contig 69152 bp, 67 predicted proteins | sample BogFormECP12_OM2_FD_188239 | JGI IMG/M metagenome (GOLD analysis project Ga0209656, IMG submission 188239) | Bog forest soil microbial communities from Calvert Island, British Columbia, Canada - ECP12_OM2 (SPAdes) (version 2) | ecosystem: Environmental > Aquatic > Freshwater > Wetlands > Bog ...
ACTTGGCTCTATATTGCCAGCGTCAAGCTGATGTCGCGCCGTCTGGCTGCCGCATGATCGATGCGAGCGAAATTTTCCACGCACAATCAGACCTCTGCCATTACAAAGCCGATTCGAGTCAGACTCTGAGCAAATCCTGGACTCTCAAGTATCTGTTCACCACCGACAAGAAGACTATCAACAATGATTTTCAGATCATCCAGCGTTTGCTCGGGGACAAGGGGCTTTCCGTAAACCCTGCGAAGACGCGCCACGACATTACAGCACACGCCTCAATGGACAGGGCTATCGACGACGTTAAGAAGAAATTGCTTGACCGCCGTCGGCTCATCATAATGGAGGGCTACGACGAGGCTGGTTTCGAGATTTATCGGGAGAAGCTCGTGCAGGCGCCACTGACAAACGTGGAGCTTGCCTACATCGACCAGTTATTAAGCCAACCTGACATTGAGGAAGAAGATGCTGAACTGGTGTTAACCATTATGGGCGACCACGCCCAGCGTGTGGAAAAAGACTGCCATACATAATACAAAATTACCCACATTTGAGCAAAAACTTGCACGCGTTTTGCGGTCGGATCTCTGATCGAGACGTCATTGCGACAGCTCTTCTTAACGCCCTAAGGGAAAGCGACCGACTTATGGAATTCCAGCTGTTTTGGTTCGGAGCAATTTTAGACGACTACTTGATGCAGACGTCAAAGGCGTCTGCGTTAATCTCGTTGCTGTTCAACCATCGATCTGCAACCCCGATAACGAAAGCGAAAGTGCTTGAGATAGCCGACCTAAGGTTTGGCCTTCCTGAGCTACGGAACGAATTTCTTAGCAGCGGCCAGTCCGACTGGCTCGCTTGGGCGTCCGCCGTTGGTTCGCGCACACTGAAGCCCGCCAGCAGAAACCACCGGTTAAGCTATTTCGCGAACTCATCGAGTATGAACAAGCTCGTTGCGACTATCATCCAGAATGCTTGACTCGACTTTCGCCTGGAACGCGGTAGTGCGGGTTGCGCTACTCTGATCCGCACTACCTCGCCCGCGCGAAGGCCGCCTGCTGCGTGCCTCACTGCGCCCTGAACCGGTCCAACGCCCCGCGATCCACCTCGATGCCGAGGCCGGCGCCCTGTGGGATGCGAACGATGCCGTTCGCGTGCTCGATGGGAACCAGCAGGATCGCCTGGCGGATCGGGTGCTCGGTACGGTCGAACTCGAGCATCGGTTCCGCGACCGCCAGCGAGGGCGGCGTGTGCGCCGGCAGGACGGCAAGCAGCTGCAGCGACGCGGCGACCGCCACGCCGGCTCCCCAGATATGCGGGTTGTACCACGTGCCGAAGGCCCACGCCTTTCGCGCGGCCGGCAACGGCGTGGATGGTCCGCCTCCGCGGACCATGACGAGACTGAGATGAGTGCAATCACAGTCAGGTTGAAAACGCTCCAGGACGGGTAATCGGGCCGTGCGTGAGGTCACGTAGGTAGTTTCCGAAGCTACCGACGACCGCGTTCCGAGCGCCAAGTGTGTCGGGAAAGCCTCGAGGATGACGTTCCAGTGGGGCTTTCCTAGGCGCTTTACGGGCGTTTTCGGTCGTGCGAAGGCGCCGTCAGGAGAGGGCGCATGGACTATCCCGCAGAAATATTCGACCGGGTTCAGCTGTTAGCCGACACCAACGGATTCAACGACCACACGCTGCATTGCGTCCTGAGATTCGAGCGCGCGCCCGACGCCGAAATCCTGCGAAAGTCGGTCATGTGCTCGATCGGCGCCATCCCCATCCTTGGCACACGCTTCGTCGACAGCGCCAGACCGCACTGGACGACGCTCGCCGCGGCTGATCTCGGCCGGGCCTTCGTGACCGCGCCGACGGAGACGGCGTTCGAGGCGTTCGTCGTCGCGCGCGTCGACGAAGGCGCCGGCCCGCAGGTGCGGGTCTGCCTGCTTGCCGCCGATACCTTTGCCGTCGCGCTCAAGATGAACCACATGATCTGCGACGCGGCGGGCTTCAAACAGTATCTCGGTTTCCTGTGCAGCATCTATGCGGGGTTGACGGCCGATCCGGCATACCGGCCGGCCGCCATAACCGGGGACAGAAGCATCCGCGGCGTGCTCAAGAACTTCGCCATGAGCGTCAAGCTCAGGTCATGGTTCCTGCAGAGCAAGGACAACAACCGCACCAGAGACCATCGCTTCCCCCTGACCGAGGGCGGAGACGCGCTGCCCTTCATCGTCGCGCGCACATTGCCGCGCGACAGGGTTGCCGCACTCAGGGCGTATTGCCAGGCCAGGGGTGCCACGTTGAACGACGCCGTGCTGGCCGCCTATTACCGTTGCGTCTTTCAGCGACTGGCGCTGCCGGCCGGCGCCGTGCTCGAGATACCCGTGATGGTGGACATGCGCCGCTACCTCGGGGACGTCGCGGCATTCACGTCGCTGACCAATCTCACCTCGACGGTGATCACGCGCCTGAACGACCGGCCACAGGAGCGCTTCGAGGGCACGCTCGGCCGGATAAAGGCGGTCATGGACGCGAAGAAGGGCGCCGACATCGGCCTCAATGGCTTCATGAAGCTCGACCTGCTGTGCCGGATCTACGGGGACAGGATCGCCAATCGGCGGCTCCGGTCGCACCTGAAGAACCCGCTGATCTGCATGACGAATGTGGGGATACTGGATTCGGATCGGATCCGCTTCGGCGAGCTGCGCCCTCGCGCTGCCTATATGTGCGGCTCGATCAAGCACAAGCCGTACTTCCAGCTGGCCATGAGCTCGTTCGATGGCGAGCTGACCCTCAGCGTCAACCTGTACGGAACCGGCGGCGATCGGGAACGCGTCCTGTCGTTCTTCGATGACATCGAAGCCGAGTTGCCGAGTTAGATCGCCGTCGGAGACGGAAATCCCACGATGCCGTTCGCGTGCTCGATGGGAGCCTGAAGCACGGCCGCGGCCACCGTGTGAAGCCGTTCATCGCCGGCAACAGGTCGCTTTGGCACAGACAGCCGGCGCAAGACGGCGAGGCGGCAACCGCCTCCGTCGGCGCGCACGGAGGCTGAGGATGAGCTTCGAAGAAGCCAGGCAACGCGCGATCCAGCTTGGCGCCCTGAAGCCGCAGGGAGCGGCGGAGAAGATGGCGGCGGGCTCCATCGCCGCCAATGGCGGGGCGTTCTCGCAGACGGCGCGAGCGCAACAACGGCTCGCACTGTGGATGGACGCGCTGATGATCGGCGAAGACCCGCGACACGCGGTGGGCTGACCATCGGACCCCGGCGCGGCCGGGCGCGCACCGCAGCCGGCCGGAAGCCCGGCGCCCCGGGGCGGCAGACCCCGCCGCGGCAGACGTATCCGGCGCTTGCATGGCAACGATACGCATCGGTAGGAGCGGACGAACAGCCGTCTGCGCCCCCGTGCGGCGGCCTCGTGAGAAACCGGCATGCCGCCCCGTGATCAGGCCGAGCAGCGAATATACCTGACCGTCCTGGACGGACCGTCCCCGGACATGTCCGGCGCGGTGGACGTCGCGGACCGCGACGGCGCGCGCGACAACGCGGCGCTGACGGGCGAACTCAGCCGGTGGCGCCGGCTGCTGACCGAGGCCGAGGCGGGCCGGGCGGCGGCGGAACAGGAGCGCGACGCGCTGCGGCGCCGGCTCGAGCAGGCGGCGGGGCAGGCCGCGGCCGACGCCGAGGCGATCCGCACCGCGATGCGGCGCCGGCGCGAGACGCTGCGCGGGCGGATCGAGCACGAGCTGGACCGGCTGTCCGCGCGGGCTGCCGAGGACGAGTGCGAGAGGAGCGCGCTGCAGCGCGAGCTGGCGGCCCTGCACGCGAGCACGTGCTGGCGGATGACAAGGCCGCTGCGCTCGTTCGTGGATGCGATGCGGGGCGGCAGCCGTCGCCGCGGCGTCAGCGCGGCGAGAGCACCATGATCATCTGCCGGTTTTCCATCCGCGGCATCTGCTCGACCTTGGTCTTCTCCTCCATCTCCGTGCGGATGCGCTCGAGGACGCGCACGCCGATGTCCTGGTGCGCCATCTCGCGGCCGCGGAAGCGGAGCGTGACCTTGACCTTGTCGCCCTCCTCGATGAACGATTTCATGGCGCGCATCTTCACCTGATAGTCGTTCTCATCGATGTTGGGGCGGACCTTGATTTCCTTGATCTCGATGACCTTCTGCTTCTTCTTGGCCTCGTTCTTCTTCTTCTGGGCCTCGTATTTGTATTTCCCGAAGTCGAGGATCTTGGCGACCGGCGGGTCGGCGTTGGGGCTGATCACCAGCAGGTCCAGGCCGACGTCGTAGGCGCGGCGGATCGCCTCTCGCGTCGTCAGCACGCCCTGCATCTCGCCGTCCTGGTCGATCAGCCGCACCTGCGGCACACGGATGTCCTCGTTCACGGGGGGCCCGTCGCGGGTGGGTGCGGCGGTCTGCGGTCCTCGGGCTATCGTCGTCTCCTGTCGTTGTTGCGGGACATGAACGGCTTACGGACGCCCGCAATGACGCGGGCGGCTTGCGGACAAGCGGGACGAACCGTTCACGTTTGGTGTAAATCGGGCGGCAGCGCTTCGGTTGCAAGCGCCGCGACGGCTTCGTCAAGAGGCAGGACGGTCTGGGCGTCGCCGCCGAGGCGGCGGAGTGCCACCGTGCGGGCCTCGGCCTCCTTGCGGCCGACCACGGCCAGGACCGGGACATGGGCCAGGCTGTGCTCGCGGACCTTGGCGTTGATCTTCTGGTTGGTCAGGTCGGTCTCGACCGACATCCCGCGGGCGCGCAGCAGGGCGGCGACTTCCTCGGCGTAGGCGTCGGCGTCGGAGACGATGGTGGCGACCACGACCTGGACCGGGGCGAGCCAGAGCGGGAAGCGGCCGGCGTATTGCTCGATGAGGATGCCGAGGAAGCGCTCGAAGCTGCCGAGGATCGCGCGGTGGAGCATGACCGGGCGGCGGCGGGCGCCGTCCGACGCGACGTATTCGGCGTCGAGGCGCTCCGGCAGGACATAGTCGACCTGCAGCGTGCCGCACTGCCAGTCGCGGCCGATCGCGTCGCGCAGGACGAATTCGAGCTTGGGGCCGTAGAAGGCGCCCTCGCCGGGGTTGAGCTCGTACTCGACGCCGGCGATGGCGCAGGCTTCGCGCAAGGACGCTTCCGCCCGGTCCCAGGTGGCGTCATCGCCCGCTCGCGTCGTGGGGCGGTCGGCGAACTTCACCGCGAAGTGCGGGAAGCCGAGGTCGCGGTAGATCTGGCTCAGCAGGGTGACGAAGGCGGCGGTTTCGCTGGCGACCTGATCGTCGGTGCAGAAGATGTGCGCGTCGTCCTGCGTGAAGGCGCGCACGCGCATCAGGCCGTGCAGCGCGCCCGACGGCTCGTAACGGTGGCAGGAGCCGAATTCGGCCATGCGCAGGGGGAGTTCGCGGTAGCTGCGCATCGTGTGGTTGAAGATCTGCACGTGGCAGGGGCAATTCATCGGCTTGAGCGCGAGGTCCTTCTTCTCGTCCTCGACGCGGGCGACGAACATGTGCTCGCGGAACTTCTCCCAGTGGCCGGAACGCTCCCACAGCGCGCGGTCCACAAGTTGCGGCGTGCGGACTTCCTGGTAGCCGGCGGCGTCCAGGCGGCGGCGCATGTAGGATTCCACGGTGCGGTAGAGGCGCCAGCCCTTGGGGTGCCAGAAGATGCTGCCGACCGCCTCTTCCTGGGTGTGGAAGAGGTCCATCTCGCGGCCGATGCGGCGGTGGTCGCGGCGCTCGGCTTCCTCGAGCTGGTGGAGGTAGGCGTCGAGCTCCTTCTGGTCGCGCCACGCGGTGCCGTAGATGCGGCTGAGCATCGCGTTACGGTGATCGCCCCGCCAGTAGGCGCCGGCGACCTTCATCAGCTTGAGCGCGGGGCCGACATCGCCTGTGCCGCGCATGTGCGGGCCGCGGCAGAGGTCGGTCCAGCCGTCCTGGGTGTAGAGGCTGATCTGCTCGGTCTCGGGCAGGTCGCGGATCAGTTCGACCTTGTAACGCTCGTCCTTGCCCTCGAACAGGCGGATGGCGTCGTCGCGGGAGACGACGCGGCGTTCGAACGGCGCGTTGCGGGCGACGATCTCGCGCATCTTCGCCTCGATCGGGGCGAAGTCGTCGGGGGTGAACGGGTCGTTGCGGGCGAAATCGTAATAGAAGCCGTTCTCGATCGCCGGGCCGATGGTGACCTGGGTGCCGGGGTAGAGCGCCTGGACGGCCTCGGCGAGGACATGGGCGGCGTCGTGGCGGATGAGTTCGAGCGCCTCGGGGTCGCGGCGGGTGACGAACACCACCGCGGCGTCGCGGTCGATCGGGGTGGCGAGGTCCACCATGCGCCCGTCGAGCTTCATGGCGAGGGCGGCGCGGGCGAGGCCGGGACCGATGTCGGCGGCGACCGACGTGCCGGTGACGGGTCCGTCGTAGCGGCGCACGGAACCGTCGGGCAGGGTGATCGCAGGCATGTCGGGCGGGCGGGTCCTTGTCGAGGGAGCCGGGTCAGTAACCCTACGGCACCGCCGCCGCAACCTTCTCGACCGGCAACTCAGACAGGTCGGACGCGAACAGGATGGTGGGCCAGGAGCCGTCGGGCATGCGCGGCGCGGTGAGCTTGGGGTCGCTCTCGTCGGAGAACAGCACGACGCAGGGGCAGCCAACGGCGGCGGCGAGGTGCATCGGGCCGGTGTCGTTGCCGATCGCGAGCTTCGCGCGGGCGGCGATGGCGGCGATGTCGGGGATGCTGGTCGACCCGGTCAGGTCCACCGCGCGGGGTGCGGCGGCGTGGATCTCGGCGGCCAGCGGCTGCTCGCGTGCGGTGCCGATGACCACCGGCGTGATGCCGCGGGCGAGCAGGCGGCGGGCCAAGGCGGCGAAGCGCTCGACCGGCCAGCGCTTGCGCGGGCGGTGCGGCGCGGCACCGGGAACCAACAGCGCGTATGGGGCGGGCAGTTCGGGGACGGGGCCGCGCGTGAGCCAGGACAGGTCGGGGCGCGGCAAGTCGATGATGCCGGCCATGCGCAGCTGGTCGCGCTGACGCTCGCGCGTGTGCATCAGGTTCCGCGTCGGATTGGCGTGCGGGTGCGAGGCGCCGCGCGCGACGCCGGAGAACGGCGGCCGGCCGGCGAGCCAGAAGTAGCGCGACGAGCGCGACGAGGTCTGCAGGTCGTAAACCATGTCCCAGCCGCGCAGCATCGCGGCGAGGCGCAACGTGCCACGGACGTGCCACCAGGACGGACGGTTATCGACCAGCACCATGTCAAACCACGGCGAGCGGCGCGCGAGATCGGCGAACGGCGCTGTGGTGAGCAGCCCGACCTGCGCCTCGGGGTGGTGCGCGCGGACCGCGGCGAACGGGCCGAACGACTGCACGAAGTCGCCGAGCGCGCCGTGGCGGATCACCAGCACCCGGTTCATGCGACGCGGCTCATGCTGCGTGCTCGCGCAGGTCGCCGGTCTCCGGCTCGGCAGCCGCCGACTGTCCGAGCAGTTCGGCATAGACGGCGATCGTGGCGTCCTGCATGGCCCAGGTGGTGTAACGCTCCAGCACGGCGTGGCGCGCTTGCATGCCGAGTGCCGCCCGACCGTCGTCATCGAGCCGGAGCGCATAGTCGATCGTCGCGGCAAGCTGGTCCACGTCGCCCGGGACAACGAGCCAGCCGGTCACTCCGTTCTCGACCGTCTCGGCGGGACCGCCGAGATCCGAGGCGATGACCGGGCGGCCCATCGCCTGCGCCTCGATCACGACGCGGCCGAAGGCCTCGGGCTCGGTCGAGGCGTGCACGACCACGTCGGACAACATGAGGGCGGCGGGCATGTCGTCGACATGGCCGACGATGCGCAGCCGCGCGCCGAGGCCGAGCGCCTCGCCGCGCGACGCCAAGCGACGGGCCGCGCGCCGGTTGCCGCGGCCGACGAAGACGCAGCAGATGTCGGGGCGCTTGAGCTTCGCCACGGCCTCCAGCACGACGGTATGGCCCTTCCAGCCGGACAGCCTTCCCGGCAGGACCACGGTATAGGCGCCGTCGGGCACCCGCCATGCCCGCGCGAGCTTGTCGATGCGATCGCCGGTGACCAGAGCCGGGTCGAAGATGGCGGTGTCGACGCCGCGAGGGATGACGCGCAGCCGGTCTGGCCCGACGCCGTGCCGCTCGGTGATCAGCCCGGCGATGAAGTCGCTGATCGCGATCACCCGGTCGCCGCGCGCCATCACCGAATTGTAGAGGCGCTTGAGTGGAAACCCCTCGCCGTAGGCGCCGTGATAGGTGGTGACGAAGGGGGTGCCGGTGCGCCGGGCGGCGAGCCAGGCCGACCAGGCGGGGGCGCGGGAACGGGCGTGCACCAAGTCGACGCCGTTGGACCGGATGACCCGGGCGAGCTTGCGCGCGTTGATGAGGATGTTGACCGGATCGCGGGTCAGCAGCGGCAGGCCGATATGGCGGCCGCCGGCGCGCTCGACGGCGGTGGCCATCGGGCCGCCGGCGCTGGCGACGAGCGCCGTGCCCCCGGCCCGTACAATCGCCTCCGTGATCTCGACCGTTCCACGCTCGACGCCGCCGGAGATGAGCGCCGGCAGCACCTGCAGCACCACCATCATGCCGGCTATATCATCTCGTCCCGGAAAGGCGACAACGATGCCATCGCAGATAAAGACGACCGACGCCTCCGGCCGGTCCGGCACAATCGACCGCGGCGACGGCGTGGAGCTGGCGTTCGCTGCGCGCGGCGGGCGGCCGCCGGCCGTGGTGTTCTTCCCCGGGTTTTCCAGCGACATGACCGGCACCAAGGCGACGTTCCTCGACAGCCTGTGTGCGGAACGCGGGCAGGCGTTCCTTCGCTTCGACTACTCCGGCCACGGGGCGAGCGGCGGGCGGTTCGATGCTGGGACGATCAGCCGGTGGCGCGACGACGCGCTGGCGGTGATCGACGCCGTGCTGCCGGAGGGTCCGCTGCTGTTCGTCGGCTCCTCGATGGGCGGGTGGATCGCGCTGCTGGCGGCGCTGGCGCGAGCGGAGCGGCTGGCCGCGCTCATCGGAATCGCTGCGGCGCCCGACTTCACCGAGGACTTGATGTGGGAGTCGCTGACCTTCCAGGAGCGCGCCCGGCTGCGCCAGGAGGGCAGCATCCAGGTGCCCAACCCGTACGGGCCCCCGACGCCGGTGACTCGGGCGCTGATCGAGGACGGGCGGCATTGCCGCGTGCTGACGCGGGGTCCGTTGCCGATCCACGTTCCGGTGCGGCTGCTGCACGGGCAGCAGGACCGCGAGGTGCCGTGGGAGCTGTCGCTACGTACGGCCGCGGCGATCGGCGGCGGGGATGTCCACGTCACGCTGGTCAAGGACGGCGACCACCGGCTGTCGCGGCCGGAGGACTTGGCGCTGCTACGGCGGACGTTGGCCGCGCTCCTCGAGGAGGATGGCGCGTAAACCTTCGCGATAGGTCGGGTAGCGCCAGGCGATCCCCAGCGCCGTCTGGGTCTTGCGGCTGGCGACCTTGCGGTTCTCCGCCCAGAAGCTGCGGCCCATCTCGGTCATGCGCTGGACGGCCTGTTCGAACGGCATGGCGGGTGGGAGAGGGGCGCCGAGCAGGCGTGCGGCTTCCTCGATGACAGCGGCGTTCTCGGCCGGTTCGTCGTCGTTGAGGTGCAGGACGCGGACGCCGGGCGGCCGGTCCTGCCCGGCGGCGGCCAGCACGGCCTGGACGATGTCGTCGCGATGGATGCGGCCGAAGGCGTGGCCGGGCTTGACGATGCGGCGCGCGGTGCCGGCGCGGACGTCGTTCAGCGGCGAGCGACCGGGGCCGTAGATGCCGGCCACGCGGAACAGATCGATGGCGGCACGGTTGGCGAGTGCCGCCCAGGCTTGCTCGCACGCCACGCGGACCGCGCCCCGCGGTCCGGTCGGCGCGGGCGCCGTGTCTTCGTCCACCCATGCGCCGCCGCGGTCGCCGTAGACGCCCGTGGTGGAGAGGTACCCGGCCCAGCGCAGCTCCGGGCTTGCCGCGAGCACCGGGTCGCAGCGGGCCAACACCGGATCGCGGTGCCCCAGGGTCGGATCGGGCGGCACGGTGGAGATGACATGCGTCGCCTCGGCGACGGGCGCGGCGTCGAACGCCGCGAGGCGCACGCCCGGGAGCGGGTCCGCGGGCTTGCGGCTGGTGAGCGTTACGTTCCAGCCGAGTGCCGCCGCGTGCGTGGCGATCGCGCGGCCGGTGTAGCCGTTGCCGAAGACGAGGAGCCGTTGCAACGCCGCGCGTTACCGGTTCGGTGGAACCGAGGGAAACCACTCCCCCATGACTTGCGCTTGATCCAGCGGTGCTGTCCCGATGGCTTCCAGATCAGGGGCGCTCAGCTCTCCGCGCATCGCCAACTCGCTTTTCACCGTCTTCACTGCAAGCCGCTGCGCTCGCGACAGTACGGCTGTGATGTCGGGCGTGAGGCTCGGGTTGTCTTCCAACAGGATTTCGACCCTGCCGCGCGACCGGACAATTGTTGCGACCCAGCCCGCGCGCGGCTCCACGGCGGGGGAATGCTGCAGCTTGAGCAGGTGCTCGATGATCGTTTCGAGCCTATGTTCGAGCTCATCCCGCTCGCGTTTCCCCAAGTCTTCGATCTCCTCGGCGACGTGCTCCCAGTCGATCGGCGCGTTGACCCGGCTCGCGGCGGCCTGCCGCAAGCGCGCCGCCTGTTCCTGGGTCCAGGCGAGGAAGTCCTGATCGTAGAGTCCGATCGGATCGGCCACGGGGGTTTCTGTCATTGGTCGCACACCTTGTGCTCAGCGCTTTGCCGGATGGCGGCGAGACGGCGGCGAGGGCGGGAGCGGCGTCGGCGGAAGCCAATCTCCCAAAACCTGCTCCTCGCTCAGCGGTTCGGCACCGATCCTGGCCGCCTCAGCTTCTGAAAGCCGGTCGCGTCCCTGGAGCTCTTCCCGCACCAGCTCTCCCATCCCTTCCTGCGCCTCTGCAAGAAGGTCGGGTAGTTTGGGTTTGAGGCTCGGACTGTCTTTCATGAGGTCTTTTGCCGCGATGCGGCAGCGTCGAACTGTTGTCGTCCAGCCTTCGCGCGGGTCCTGATTTGGCGAGTGCTGAAGCTTGAGAAGATGCTCGATGATCGTCCGCAACCGGCTTCTCAGTTCAGCCCGCTCGCGCTTCCCCAAGTCCTCGATCTCCTCGGCGACGTGCTCCCAGTCGATCGGCGCGTTCACCCGGCTTGCGGCGGCCTGCCGCAAGCGCGCCGCCTGCTCCCGGGTCCAGGCGAGGAAGTCCTGATCGTACAGGTCAACGTGATCGGGCACCGGCACCTCTGTCATAGCTCGCACGCCCCGCCGTTCAGTGCTTCGTCCGCCGATGGCGAGAAGGCGTCGGGGCCGAGACTGGTGCCGGCGGAAGCCAATCTCCCAAGACCTGCTCCTCCGTCATCGGCACGGCGCCGATAGCTGCCGCCTCACTCGGACCCGCCTCGCCGTGGTCAACAAGGCTCTGTCGCACCAGATTCACGGCGTCTTGCTGCGCTTTGCGCAGCAACGCGGGGACGTGCGGTTTCAGACTCGGGCTATCGTCGAAGATGTCCTGCACTTCCAGTCGGGAGCGCAGCACTGTTCCGATCCAATCCGGCCGGGGAGCTTGGCTCGGCGAGTGCTGCAGTTTGAGCAGATGCTCGACGATGGTCCGCAAGCGACTCTTCAATTCGTGCCGCTGCGCCTTTCCCAAGTCTTCGATCTCCTCGGCGACGTGCTCCCAGTCGATCGGCGCGTTCACCCGGCTTGCGGCAGCCTGCCGCAAGCGCGCCGCCTGCTCCTGCGTCCAGGCGAGGAAGTCCTGATCGTAGAGGTCGACGTGATCGGCCACCGAAGCCCCGGTTCGGATGTCCCGGATATATAGCGCGGCACGGCGGAATTTGGCCCGTCCGATCCCGGGCCGCCCGGTATCGGTTCACATATCGGGCAACCCTGGCTATGACGGCCGCCAATGAGGATTCGCGTGGCTGTGGCCGGGTTGGGGATCGCGCTGGCGCTCGGCGCCGGGGCGGGATGGTATTTTCTGCTCGGCCGTCAGCCGACGGCCGAATCGGCCTCCGGGGCATCGCAGGAGACGGCGTCGGACGACGACGAGGCCCTGCCCGTGCCGCCCGTGCCGCCGCGCATCGCCGAAGGCTCGGACTACGATTCCTGCCTCAGGCTGCTGACGGACGATCCGGAGGGCGCGAGCGCGTACGCCGACGCCTGGGAGGCGACCGGCGGCGGCGAAGGGGCGACGCATTGCCACGCGCTCGCCGAGATCACGCTCGGCAACGCGGCCGACGGCGCGCAGGAACTGCAGAAGCTCGCGGCCGCCAGCACCGCGCCGCCGCTCGCGCGCGCGCAGGTGTTTGCCCAGGCGTTCGAAGCGTGGCTGATGGCCAACGACCCGGCGCACGCCTACGAGGCCGCCTCGCAGGCGATCGCGCTGTCGCCCAACGACACCGAGCTGCTGATCGACCGCGCCATCGGGGCGGGCAGCATGGGCCGCTACCTCGATTCGATCGACGACCTGAACGCCGCTCTCAAGATCGACCCGAAGCGGGCGGACGCGCTGACCCTGCGCGCCGCCGCCTGGCGGCATGAAGACAAGCTCGACCAGGCGAACTTCGACATTGAGGCCGCGCTGAAGATCGATCCCGACAATCCGGACGCCTATCTGGAGCGCGGCATCCTGCGCCAGCGCCACGGCGACCGGGCGGGCGCGCAGGCGGACTGGCAGCACGCCATCCAGCTGTCGCCCGATACCGCCACGGCCGATCTCGCGCAGCAGGACCTGGCCCTGCTCGAAGCGGGGCCGTCGACGCAGCAGTAGCGCGGTTCAGAAATCGAGGTCGGCGTAGTGCGCCGGCGGCGTGAGGCCGGGCACGCGGTCGCTCAGCACGCCGCGGAAGCACGGCCGGGACTTCATCCGCGCATACCAGTCCTTCGCCGCCGGCGAGACCGACCAGTCTACGTCGCCGGCGAAGTCGAGCGACGACAGGTGTGCCGCGGCCGCGAAGTCGGCCAGCGAAATGGCCGTGCCGGCCAGCCACTTCCGCGTCTCCGCCAGCCAGCCGAGATAGGCCATGTGGTGACGCAGGGCGGTGTAGCCGTGGCGCAGCGCCGTCGCGTCGGGCTCGCCGCGCCCGGCGAGGCGCTTCATGTATTTCTCGCCGTGCAGGTTGCGGGTGACTTCCTGCGCGAACTTGCCGTCGAACCACGCCACCAGCCGGCGCACCTCGACGCGCTCGGCGAGCGTGCGGCCAAGCAGGGCGGTGTCGGGGTAGGCTTCCTCGAGGTATTCGCAGATCACCGCGCTGTCGGGGATGACGAGCCCGTTGTCCTCGAGCAGCGTCGGCACGGTGCCGGCGGCGTTCAGGTCGAGGTATTCCGGACGCCGCTCCCAGACCCGCTCGGCTCGCAGCTCGAAGGGGAGGCGCTTCTCGGTCAGCACGAGGCGGACTTTGCGCGAGAAGGGCGACAAGGGCAGATGATAGAGGACGCGCATCGGCATGCGTGATGGCACAACCGCCCGCGCGTCGCCAACGACGCAATCGCGTCAAAAGGTCTGCTGAGGCGGACAGAAGGAAAATTCCTTGCCGGCCGGGAACCGAGTACCCGGTGCTTCGTTCGGACTGCATTCGCAGCGCTGTCCCCCCCACCGCGCTGCGTGTCGAAGGCCGGAGGAGCGGCGCCTGCCGCCCTCCGGCCGTCTTTCTTTCAGGGCCCAAATCCGGTGCTACACCCCCGTGGTCGAACGGACGGAGCGGGCGGATGCGCATCGGGATCGCGGGGATCAACGGCCGGATGGGCCGATTGCTGGCCGAGGAGGTCGTGCAGGCAGGCGCGGATCTCGTCGGCGGCGTCGATGCCGGCGGCGCGCCCGGCGACGCGCGGCTGTTCCCGGACATCCGCGCTCTGGCCCAGGCTTGCGATCTCGTGATGGAGTTCACGCACGCGTCGGCGGCGCAGGGCCATGCCGCCGCGCTGGCGGAGGCAGGCGTCGCCTGGGTGCTCGGCACGTCCGGCCTGTCGGCCGCCGACGAGGCCGCGGTGCGCGCGGCGTCGGCCCGCATCCCCGTCGTTTATGCCGCCAACTTCTCGCCCGGCGTGACCATGGTGCTCGATGCCGCCGAGCGGCTGGCCGCCGCGCTGCCGGCCGAGGACTACGACGCCGAGATCGTCGAGATGCATCACCGCCAGAAGGTCGACGCGCCGTCCGGCACCGCCATCGCGATGGGCCGCGCCGTGGCGACAGGGCGGGGCGTGGAGCTCGAGGCGGTCGCCGAGCGGGGGCGCGACGGCCATACCGGGGCGCGGGCCACGGGCGCGATCGGCTTCGCGGCCTTGCGCGGCGGGCAGGTCGTGGGCGAGCACACGCTGATCTTCGCCGCCCGCAGCGAGCACATCGAGCTGACGCACCGCGCGTTCGACCGCCGCGCCTTCGCCGCGGGGGCGGTCCGGGCGGCGCTGTGGCTGGAAGGCAAGCCGCCGGGCCTGTACGGGATGCGCGACGTGCTCGGGCTGGCCTGACCCGGCCGTCCGGGACAGGGCACGCCCCCACGGCCCCGCCCTTGCTTGACCATAAATCGCGTTTCCGCCACACCCCCCGCCGCTCGGCATCATGCCGCTGCGTCCGGCTCGCCGGGCCGACCCCGCGACAAGAGGAATGATCCATGCGCGACAGGGGCGAATTCCTGTTCACCTCGGAAAGCGTATCCGAGGGCCATCCCGACAAAGTCGCCGACCGCATCAGCGATACGGTGCTCGACGCGTTCCTGAAGGCCGACCCGTACAGCCGCGTGGCGTGCGAGACGCTGGTGACGACGAACCGCATCGTGCTGGCCGGCGAGACGCGCGGACCCGACAGCGTCACCCACGAGCGCCTGACCGAGCTCGCGCGCGAGGCGGTGCGCGACATCGGCTACGACCAGGCCGGCTTCTCGTGGCGCAACGCCGAGGTCGCGTGCTACCTGCACGCCCAGTCCGCCGACATCGCGATGGGCGTCGATCAGGCCGGCAACAAGGACGAGGGCGCCGGCGACCAGGGCATCATGTTCGGCTATGCGTGCCGCGAGACCCCGTCATTGATGCCCGCGCCGCTGTACTACGCGCACCGCATCCTGCAGCGCATGAGCGAGCTGCGCCGCGCGGGAGACAAGCGGGCCGCCGGATTGCAGCCGGACGCCAAGAGCCAGGTCACGCTGCGCTATGTCGACGGCAAGCCGGTCGGTGCGACGTCGATCGTGGTGTCGACGCAGCACGACGAGGGGCTGGAACAGTCCGAGATCAAGGACATGGTGCGCCCGATCATCGCCGAGGCGCTGCCGGACGGCTGGATGTGCGAGGACGCCGAGCTGTACATCAACCCGACCGGCAAGTTCGTCATCGGCGGCCCGGACGGCGACTGCGGCCTGACCGGGCGCAAGATCATCGTCGACACGTATGGCGGCGCCGCCCCGCACGGCGGTGGTGCTTTCAGCGGCAAGGACCCGACGAAGGTCGACCGCTCGGCGGCCTATGCCTGCCGGTATCTCGCCAAGAACGTGGTGGCGGCGGGGCTGGCCGACCGCTGCACGCTGCAGATCAGCTACGCGATCGGCATTTCGCATCCGCTGTCGGTGTACGTGGACCTGCAGGGCACCGGGCATGTGGACGAGGTGCGCCTGGAGGCGGTGCTGCGCGAGCTGATGGACCTGTCGCCGCGCGGTATTCGCCAGCACCTGAAGCTGAACCGGCCGATCTACGCGGTGACCTCCGCATATGGGCATTTCGGCCGCGACCCGGACGAGGCGACCGGGGCGTTCAGCTGGGAGCGCACCGACCTCGTGCCGACGCTGAGGTCCGCGTTCAACCACTGACCGAGCTACGCTGACCTCGACGCTCAAGCCGCAGCCCGACCGCCTGTATGGCCGGGCGCGCGGGCATGCGCTGCGGCCGCGGCAGCGTGAGCTGCTCGAACAGGCTCTGCCCCGTCTGGCCGTGCGCGATCCGGCGGACCCGCTCGGGGCGTTTGGCGCGCCTCCGCCGTGGCTGTGGCTGGAAGTCGGTTTCGGCAGCGGCGAGCATGCGCTGGCGCAGATCGCGGCGCATCCGCGCACTGGGCTGATCGCCTGCGAGGTGTTCGAGAACGGGATTGCGGCCCTTCTCTCCCGGCTTGTTCCGGAGGGCGCCGATCCGCTGACCGCGAAGCTGCCGGATAACCTGCGTGTCTGGCCCGATGATGCTCGCGCGCTGCTGCGCGCCATGCCGCCGGCATCGCTGGAGGGGCTTGTGCTGCTGTTCCCCGATCCCTGGCCGAAGGCGCGGCATGCCAAGCGGCGGTTCGTGCATCCGGCGCTGCTGCCGGTGCTGGCGCGCGTCATGCGTCCCGGCGCGGAGTGGCGGATCGCGAGCGACGATCCGACCTATCAGGACTGGGTGCGGACCGTGATGGCGGAACAGGATGCGTTCGCGCCGGACGGCGTGTTCGACGCGCGACCCGACTTGTGGCCGCCGACGCGCTACGAGGCGAAAGCGGTCGCCGCCGGGCGCAGGCCGCGCTGGTGGCGATTCCGCCGCACAGCGACGCCGGCCTGATCACGACGCCCGGTCAGCGGTACAGGCGCCGCGGGGTGTTCGCTGGCTTGCCGCTCGGTGGCGCAGCCTGCGCACGCGAAGGCGGCGCAACGACGGCCACCGGCTCGGCGGGAGCGCGCACGTCGGCGAGCGCCTGCGCACAGGTAGGCGGGCCGGCACCGAGCGGACCGAGCGCGACCCCGACAGGAGCCGGCAGCGCCGGGCTTGCCCGTCCGGCATCGGCCGCGGCGCCTGGCGCCGTGGCGGTCACCGTCGGCGCGGTGATCGGTCCGGTGACGTGCAGCGTCAGACTGCCGCCCAATCCGCCCGGCAGAGTTGCGGCCGGATGCACCCGCATGTCGACCGTATCGTTGGCAAGGTTCACGATCCCCGAGCCGCCCATGGTGAACAGGCTGGTGTCCAGGCCCATGGCGCGGACGATGCCGACGCCGCTCGCGAGCGTCATGCTGACCGCTGCGCAACGCAGTTCGCCGCGCTCCGCCGGGATCGCGACATCGGGCAGACCGGCGGCGCGCATTAGCGGAGCCAGATAGCGGTCCAGCAGGCTCGTACGGAACGTGCCGTCGGTCACGGCGAGGCCGAGCTGGCCGCTGGCGGTCGCGGCGAGCGCGCGCGGCGTCGCACCGGTGCCGTGCAGGTCGGCAGCGACCTCCAGCTGGCCGGTGACGCCGTCGATCAGCGGCGCCGCCGGCACGCCCGGCTCTCGCAGGACGAGCGTCACCGCCGGGACAGGCTGGCGGGCGTCGATCTGGGCGTTTCCCACGAGCTGCCCCGACGGCAGGTCGGCAGCGATCGGGTTCAGCGTCAGCTTGGCGTAATTCAGGATGACGTGGCCGCGCACGTTGCGCCACGTCTCGCCGCCGGTCTGCAGACTCCCGGCAAGAAGCTGGAGGTCGAGGTCGTCCTTGCGAAGAAGCTCCACCGGCAACGGCCGGTCCATGAACGTCATCGCCGGCGACGCAGGTGTCGCGGGCGACGACGCCGTTTCCGATTGAGCCGTCTGCCGCCACGCATCTCGCAGCGCGTCGACATCGACGCGGTTCGCGGCGAGCGTGCCACGCACCGACGGCCGCGCCGTGAAAGCGAACGTCAGATCGCCGGTAAGGTCCGCCTGCGGCATCACGACGTGCGCGGAGTGCACCGTGACGATGTGCCCGAGCCCAGTGCCGGCATCGCCGAGCCTGAGCTGCGCGGCAATGTCGTGCAGCGGCGGCAGGGGCAGATGAAGGACGGGCGATAGCGCGGCGAGATCCGGGATGGTGGCGTCGATCGCGAGGTCCACCCCGCGGAACGATACGAGGTGCGCGATCGAGCCGCTGACGATCAGATGAGCGCCGGCCGCATCGGCGGCGGCAGTGATCGGGTATGGCGCGTCCGCAACTCCGTTGGCCAACAGATCGGCGGGCGGACCGCCATCCGCCTCGGCGGTGAAGTTCGTGCCGGCATCGCTGCCGGCGACGTCCGCATGCACGGGTTTGTCGAACGCGGGCGCGTCGACCAACAGGCGGCTCAGCAGCAGGTCCGGTGCGTAGGCGGACAGGTCGGCGTCCATCGCCGTCGCGCGCAGATCGGTCACCAGCGGCAGCACGTTGCCGGTGTCGGCGATGTGGGCGCTGATGCGCACGTCCTCGACGTGCGGCAGCGTCACGCCCGGCAGCAGCGGTGCGAGGACCGCGAGGTCCGGGACCGCGGCGGCCACGCGCAGGTCGTAGCCGGACAGCGAAGCCGGATCGGCGATCGTTCCTGTGGCATGCGCCGCCGCGCCGAGCGCGGTCAGGGTCAGTGACACCGGCCAGGGCGTGCCGCCACCCTGCCCCGGCGGGCCGGCGATGCCGGCGAGCGCGAGCGGCGTCTGGCCGGCATCGCCGTGGAGGTCGAAGGTCAGCGGCGCAGCAGAGGGCGCGTCCGCACGGAACGAGACGCCAGTGATCGCAAGCGTCTGGCCGGTGCGCCCGTCCTGCAGCGTGACGACGCCGTCCTGCATGCGCAGCTTCCGCAGGTCGAACCTGAGCGCCGGCGCCGCGGGCGGCACGGAAGGCGGCGACGGGCCGGGGGGCGGCTTCGGGAAAACCCAGTTCGGCCGGCCGCTCGCGTCGGTTTCCAGCAGGAGATCGGGTCGCACCAGGAGCAGGCGGTCGATCTCGACCTGCCCCCAGAGCAGCGGCAACAGGCCGAACTGCGCCTCGACGCGCGCGATCCTCGCCATTTGCGGCCGGCTTCCGTCCGCCGCGTTGGCGAACGACACGTCGTCGGCCACGAGTGTCGGCCGCAGCGCCAGTTGCAGGCGCAACGTCCCGTCCAGCGCAAGCTCGCGGCCGGTCGCACGGCGCACCGCGCCGATGATCCAGGGCTTGAAGGTATCGGCGTCGACGGTGCGCGCCGCGGCCGTCACGCCGGCGCCCGCGAGGACGAACGCCGGCGCCAGCAGCAACAAGGTGCGCAGGGCGCGTCGCCCAGCCATCCTCACCCCGCCCGCCGGGATGCGGCAGCCGGCGCCGCGTGGAAGACGAACGTGCGGAACGCCCCGCCCATGTGCGCAGGGAACTCAGCCACGGCATACAAGGTTCCGCCGGCCGCCATCGGGTCGGGCGCCACGCCGGTCAGAGTTGCCGGAACCCCGGCTCGTTGGGTGGCTCGGCGATGCTCTCCTCGATGTCCGTGACGCTTGCGAGGCGCGGGCCGCGCCGGCACAGGCGGGCGAGTTCCTCGACCGCGGCGGTCTCGCCGCAGACCAGCGCCTCGACGCGCCCGTCGACGCGGTTGCGCACCCAGCCGTCGACGCCGAGTTCCTCCGCCCGCGCGACCATCCAGTCGCGGTAGCCGACGCCGATCACCCGACCCGAAATCAGCAGCCGCTTGGCGGTCATGGTTTGGTCTGTCGCACCAGCCCCATGTAGCGGGCGGCGATGCGGATGTCCTCTGCAATGCGGGCGCGGCGTGCTGCCGCCTCGGCATCCTCGCCCCAGGCCTCGGCCTGATACAACTCGTCGAGCGCGCCGAGCCGGTACGCGGCCTCGCCGGTCAGTTGCCCCTCTGCCACGGCGAGGCCGAGCACCAGGCTGCCGAGCGCCGGCACGGCCAGTCCGAGCCCGGCGAGCATGTCCGGCGAGGCGGTGCGGACGGCTCGGCGCAGGGCGTCGAGCGCCGCCGGGTCCTGGGCGATGTACATCACGCCCGACGCCATGCGCAGTGGCGCGTCGTAGGTCAGCGCCGCCCAGTCGAGCCACGGCTGCCATGCCTCCGTCTGATGGCGCACGAGTTCGGGCGGATGGTCGGCGCGATAGCAGAGCAGGTCGGTCTCCCCGTAGGCCGCGATCGCGTCGGCGACCGGCGCCGGATCCGGCGCGATACGCTCCTGCGCCGTGCCGGCCAGGCGCGTCAGCGGCGTGTCGGCGAAGCTCATCTCACCGCCCTTGGCGCCGCCGGCGGCCTGCCACTCCTCGGCCAGGGCTGCCGCCAGCGCGGCGCTGTTCACCGCGACGACCGCGCCGCCGGGCAGATGCAGCGGGCGACCGTCCAGCAGGATCGTGTGGCCGGCATCGGTCCGGCCGACGGTGGCGTGGTTCCAGAAGCGCTTCATCGGCGAGGCCCGGTCAGCGGAACAAGCGTCGCAGCACGTCGGCCGGCTTGCCGGGCAGGAGCGCCGCCGGGCCGCGAGCCGGCGGAGCGGGCGAGGCAGCTTGCGGCGCGGCCACGCCGCGTACAGCCGCGAGCGCCTGCGCGCAGGTGGGCGCGTCGTCGCCGATGATCCGGCGGTCGACGCCCAGCGCGCCGAGCGCGAGCCCAACCGGCCCGGGTATCACGAGCCCCGCCGTGCGCCCTACGTCGAGGGCAGTGCCCGGCACGTTCGTCGCCACCTGGGGCGCGCCGATCGGCCCGGTGACGTTCAGCGTCAGGCTCACGCCGAGTCCGCCGACCAGCGACGTCATGGGGTGCACGCGCAGCGCCAGCGTGTCGTTGGCGAAGTTCACGCTGCCGGAGCCGCTCATCGTGAACAGGTTGGTGTCGACGCCCATCGCCTGAACGGTGCCGACGCCGTTGGCCAGCGTCATGCTGACCGCCGCGCAGCGCAGGTCCGCCAGCGGCACCTTCTTCGACAGATTAGAAAGTTGGATTGCCTGCAGGATAGGGCCGAGCACGCCTTCCGCCACGGTCGTCTGCACGGTCCCGTCGGTGATCGCGAGCCCGAGGCGGCCGCTCGCGGAGCCGGCGAGCGCTCGCGGAGTGTCGCCCACGCCGCGCAGGTTGGCATCCACCTCGAGCCAGCCGGTGACGCCGCGGATGAACGGAGCGGCCTGGAGCTGGGGGGCGCGCAGGACGAGCGAGACCGGCGGCGGCGACCGGCTGGCGTCGACGGTCGCCTTGCCCTCGAGATGACCAGACGGCAGGTCGGCGGCGAACGGATCGAGCGCGAGCACGCCATTGGCGAGCACCAGATGGGTTTGCAGGTTGCGCCACTTCTCGCGGCCGTTCTGAACGACGGCGGCGGAGAAATGGATGTCGGCGTCGGCCTGTCGCAGGGCCGCGAAGGGCAACGGTCGATCGGCGCCCGGCACGCTCGATGGCGACGATGCTGCGGGGGGCGGCGCCGCGGCAGCCGGAGGCGCGGGCGACGCGGTCGCTTGCTGCACGGGCGACGCGGCGACGGGAAGCGGGGGCGGGATCGCGCGGTTTTCCCAGGCGGCGCGCAACGCCGGGAGGTCGAGACTGGCCGCGGCGATCGTGCCGCTGACGGACGGTCTCGGCGCGGGTTGGAACGTCAGGTCGGCGGTCAGGTCGGCGTCGGGCGACTTGACGTGCATGTCGCGGACGACGATGCCGTCGGCGAGCCCGGAACCTGTGTCGGCGACCGTGCCCTCATACGTGATGCCGTGCAGCGCGGGCATCGGCAGGTGCAGCAGGGGCGCCAACGCGGCGAGGTCGGGAACCGACCCGTCGACGGCGAGATCCACCCCGCTGAAGCTCGCGGGGTGCGCGATGGAGCCGTGTGCGCGCAGCTGCGCGTCGGACGTATCGATGACGACGCCGGCGAAATACTTGTCGACCGGAGGCGCGCCGGGCAGCAGCGCGGCCACGCCGTCGGCGGTCGCGTCCACCTTGAACTTCAGGCCGTCGTAGGTTCCTTCCGCCACCGCATGCGCCGGCTCCTGCAAGGTGGGGAGGTTGACCTCGGCATGGGTGAGGACCAGGGTCGGCACGATCCTCGATAGATCGGATCGTCCCGCCGTCGCGTGCAGCTGAAGGACGCGAGGCTCCCCCCCGCTGTCGGCGACGTGCGCGCTGACCCTGAAATCCGTGAGCGGCGGCAATACCGCGTGGACCAATGGGGACAACGCCGCGAGATCCGGCACCAAGGCCGCCACGCTGAGGTTGTAGCCGGCGGCGGATTCCGGATGGGCGATCGTGCCGGTGACCTGCGCCGCCCCGCCGAGTGCCGTGAGGACGAGCTTGACCGGCCAAGACGCGCCCTTGCGCTGGGCAAGTGCGTCCAACGGGCCGACGCTGCCGACGAGCTTGAACGGAACCTCACGCACCGCGCCGTCCAAGTCGAAGATGAGGGGCGCGATGCCGAGCGGCGCGTCGACGCCGAACGACGCGATGGCGAGCGCGATCGTCTGTCCGGTGCGGCCGTCGTGGAAGGTCACCGCGCCGTCCTCGACACGCAGCATGCGCATGTCGAGTTGCAACGAGGGGCCCTTGGCCGACGGCGCGGACGGGGTCTGCGCCGGTTCGGACGGCGGCTTCTGAAAGCTCCAATTGGGCCGGCCGTTCGCATCGGTCTCCAGCAGGATGTCGGGCTTCACAAGGACGAGCCGATGGATGTCGACGCGACCGCGCAGCAGCGGCAGCAGGCCGAACTGCGCCTCGACGCGGCCGACCGTCGCCATCTGCGGCCGGCTGCCGCCCGGCGCATTGGACAGCGACACGCCGGTGGCTTCGAAGGTCGGCCGCAGCGCCAGTTTCAGATGCAACGGCCCGGTCAGCGTGAGCTCGCGGCCGGTGGCGCGGCGCACCGCCTCGATGATCTGCGGCTTGTAGGTGTTCGGATCGAAGGTCAGCGCCACGCCGACCACGCCGGCCACCGCGAGCACGACAACGGCCATGACCGTACCCAGAAAGAGGCGCAACACGCGTTTCACCGGCGCGCTCCTAGAAGCCGCGACGCTGCGGCGTGGCAGCGGGCGGCGCGTGGAAGCCGAGGATGCGGAACGTCTCGCGCATGTGCGGCGGCAGGTCGGCCTCGACGTACAGGGTTCCGCCGGCCGGATGCGGCAGGCGCAACGCGCGGGCGTGCAGGTGCAGGCCGGACGGCAAGCCTTCCACGGTCGCGGCGAAGGCGTTGTTCTGGTCGGGGCGCTCGTATTTCACGTCGCCGAGGATCGGCGCGCCGAGGGCGACGCAGTGCACGCGCAACTGGTGCGTCCGGCCGGTGAGCGGGCGCAGCTCCAGCCAGGCGAGCTTGCGCCCGGCATGATCGAGCGTGCGGTAGTCGGTGAGCGCGCGCGCCGCATCGGGATCGTCGCGTTCGGCCGGTGCGGTGCGTTCGCCGCGGCCTTCGGAGGCCGCCGTGCCGGTGATGCGGCGCAGCGGCAGGTCGATGCGTCCCTCCGCCGGCACCGGGCGGCCGGCGACAACCGCCCAGTAGGTTTTCTCCACGTCGCGGCCACGGAACGCGGCGGCGAGTTTGGCCGCCACGCCCGGCGTGCGGGCGAGAACCAGCGCACCCGAGGTGTCGCGATCGAGCCGGTGGACGAGGCGAGGGCGTTCGGCGCCGAAGCGCAGCGCGTCGAGCAACGCATCGAGGTGCCGCGTGATGCCGGGCCCCCCCTGCACGGGAAGGCCGAACGGCTTGTCGAGCACGATCAGATGCTCGTCGCGGTAGAGCACCGCGCGTTGCAGCGCCTTCGCCTCGTTCGGATCGATGTCGGACGCTGGCGCCGACGCGGGCGCAGCGGAGGCTTGCGGGACGGGCGGGATACGCACCGACTGGCCGGGCAGCAGACGTGTCGCGGCCTCGGCGCGCTTGCCGTCCACGCGCACCTGTCCGGTGCGGCAGAGGCGTTGGATCACGCCCTGCGTCGTGCCGGGGAAGTGGCGGCGGAACCAGCGGTCGAGGCGGATTTCCGCCTCGTCGTCGGTCACCGTGCGGATCTGGATCATCCTCGCTGCTTCCGCAGCGACGCCCAGTGCGCGAGGCGCTTGGCGATGTCGCGCTCGAAGCCGCGGTCGGTGGGCTGATAGAGCGTCGGGCGCGGCATGCCGTCGGGGAAGTAGTTCTGTCCGCTGAAGGCCTCGTCCTCCGCATGGTCGTAGGCGTAGCCGGCGCCGTACCCCAGCCGCTTCATCAGCTTGGTCGGCGCGTTCAGGATGTGCGCGGGCGGCATCAGACTGCCGGTCTGCTTGGCCGCCGCCTGGGCCGCGCCGAACGCGCGATAGACGGCGTTCGATTTCGGCGCGGTCGCCAGATAGACCACCGCCTGCGCCAGCGCCAGTTCGCCCTCCGGCGTGCCGAGACGTTCGTAGGTTTCCCATGCCGCCAGCGTCTGCGCGAGTGCCTGCGGATCGGCCATGCCGACGTCCTCGGCGGCGAAGCGCGTCAGGCGTCGGGCGATGTAGCGCGGGTCCTCGCCGCCGGTGAGCATGCGCGCGAACCAGTAGAGAGCGGCGTCGGGATCGGAGCCGCGCAGCGACTTATGCAACGCGGAGATCAGGTTGTAGTGCTCCTCGCGATCCTTGTCGTAGAGCGCCGCACGGCGTGCGAGCAGCTCGGCCAGGGCGGCGGCGTCGAGCGGCGGCGTGCCGGACGGCAGGGCGGCGATCTGCTCGACCATGTTCAGCAGGTAGCGGCCGTCGCCGTCCGCCATCGCGCGCAGCGCGTCGCGGCCGGCCTCGGTCAGCGGCAACGGCCCGGTGTCCGCTTCGGCGCGCGCGAGCAGGTGGGCGAGTGCGTTGTCGTCCAGACGGCGCAGCACCAGGACCTGGCAGCGCGACAGCAACGCGCCGTTGAGCGCGAAGGAAGGGTTTTCGGTCGTGGCACCCACCAGCACGACGGTGCCGTCCTCCACCACCGGCAGGAAGCCGTCCTGCTGGGCGCGGTTGAAGCGGTGGATCTCGTCGATGAACAGGAGCGTCCCCTGCCCGGCCCGGCGCCGTCGGGCGGCCTCCTCGAACGCGCGCTTGAGGTCGGCCACGCCGGAGAAGACTGCGGACAGCTGGACGAAATGCAGGCCCGAGCGGTCGGCGAGCAGCCGGGCGATGGTGGTCTTCCCGCTCCCCGGCGGGCCCCAGAGGATCAGCGAGGCGAGCGAGCCCCGCGCCAGCATCCGAGTCAGCGCGCCGTCGGGGCCGAGCAGGTGATCCTGCCCGACCACTTCGGCGAGCGCCTGCGGACGCAGCCGGTCCGCGAGGGGCCGCGCGGCGACTGGGCCGGACGCAGCGGGCGGCGGCTCGGCGGCGGCGAACAGGTCGTCGGCGTCAGCGGGGGAACGCGGCATGGCCATGGGCGATCAAGACGGTATGTTCCTTCGCCCGCCCAATGAGGCGGGCCAGACGCGGGAGGATGGGATCCGAATGAAGTCGCATGGGGTAAGTTTGGGCCTGTCCGGGCTGGTGTCGGCCGTGGTGCTAGCCGCGGCCGCATATATGGTGGTTCCGGCGGCGGTTCCGGCCTTTGGCGCGGACCTGTCCAGCCCGGTCGGCGAGTGGCGCACCATCGACGACAACACCCACCAGCCCAAGGCCATCGTCAAGATCTTCAAGCAGAACGGCAAGCTCTACGGCATCGTCGAGAAGAGCCTGGTGGAGCACCCCGCGCATACGACGTGCGACGACTGCACCGATGATCGCAAGGGCAAGAAGATCATCGGTCTGGACATCATCCGCGGCCTGGAGCGCGACGGCGACCAGTGGGACGGCGGCACCATCCTCGATCCCGAGAACGGCAAGGTCTACCGCTGCAAGATGACGCTGCGAAATGGCGGCCAGGAGCTTGCCGTGCGCGGGTTCATCGGCATCTCGCTGCTCGGCCGCACGCAGGTCTGGCAGCGGGTGGACTGATCGCCCGCCCCATTGCCGCCGCGCGCCGACGAGCGCGGCGGCAATGGAGACCTCTGGTTATGCCGGCGCCCCCACGGGCGGCCGGCTCGGTTCGCATCTGGACGCGCGCCAGCAGTGCCGCGGTGAGCGCGAGCAACGCGCCTCTCTCACTGCGAAAAGATGCCCCCTGCTGAACAGCTCTCGACGGCGAACTCGGAACACAACTCCGCCGCGAGCAGCTCTTGGTATAGTTTAGCATCGCGCCTGATAAAATCTCTGAACTCCTCGCTCGAGATGGGCATCACCTTGGCGCCACTCTGCGTCAGCTTCTCCTTGACCTCGGGCCGGGTAAGGACTTCGTTGATGTCCCGATTGAGCGCGGTAACGATGCTTTCAGGCGTTCCGCGCGGTACGAATACTCCCGCCCATTGCGAGACGGCGAAGCGCCTCACGCCACTCTGTTGAACGGTGGGCACATCCGGCAGGATCGGAGAGCGTTCTTCGGAAGTAACCGCCAGAATCTTCACCTTGCCGGCATGCGCATATGGCATTGCCGACGGAAGCGTAGAAAAATACAGGTCAACATGGCCGTCGGTGAGGGCGTTCAGGGCCGGGCCGCCTCCATCGAACGGTACGGAGGCCAATCTGGCTCCAGTCTTGATCCGAAACAACTCGATCGCGAGATCGCCTGGCGTGAAGCGACCCGGCGAGGCGACGGCTAATCCGCGGGGTGCGGAGCGCGCGTCTTTGATGAGTTCGTCAAGGTTGTTGTACGGCGCGGCGCTTGGCACGGCAACGGCGAGCGGCATGACCGCCACGAGGGCGACCGGGTCCGGCATGGGACCGGGCTGATTCATGAGATACGGCTGGATGACGATCTCGCCGGTCTGACCAAGAAGCAGCGTGCGGCCGTCGGGAGCCGCGTGCCTGACGATTTGTAGGCCCACGGACCCTCCAGCGCCGGGCCGGTTTTCCACTGAAACCTCATGGCCGAACTTCTTGCCCAGTCCATCGGCTAGCGTGCGCGCGAAGAAGTCGGCCGACCCGCCCTCGGCGTAAGGCACCACGATCGTCAAGGGTCCGGATAGGTACTCCTGAGCCCGTCCTGTGGGCGCCGCCATCAAGGAAGCCGCCGCAAGCGCGCCAACGACGAACCATCTTCTGCGCATTTCTGGAACTCCCGAGGGCAGTCAGGCGACGCGGCGGACTTCGGGCAGGGCGCAAGGCCCTACCCAAGCAACCGCATCAGGATCAACGCCGTGGTCACCATGGTTGCGCCGCCGAGGCGGGTGGCGATCGAACAGAACGGCAGCAAGGTCAGCCGGTTGGCTGCCGTCAGGATCGCGACATCACCCGTCCCCCCTTGCGCGGCGGAGCAGGAGCAAACCACGGCAACGTCGATTGGATACATGTTGATGAGGCGCGCCACCAGGAAGCCGGTCGTCATCAGGACCGCGACGGTGAACACGACGACGATGATATTTAGGATGGTGAATGCGCCGACCAGTTTATCCCAGGGCGTAATGGACACGCCCACCGCGAACAACAGCGGATAGGTCACCGCGGTCGCGAAGAATTTCTGGATGATCTGACCGCCTTGCTGCAATTGCGGCGAGATGGCGTTGATCGCCTTCAGGAAGAAGGCCAGGAAGATCATCGTCAGGGGCGCCGGGAAGTCGAACAGTCTCTGCCCGAGCGCGCCGACCAGATAGAGGGCGACGGCCGTGACGCCGGTCGCGGCGATGGTCGTCGCGTCGATCGAACCAGTGATGGCGGATTTGATGTCGCCGATGTCGTTCCCGTCCGGGGTGATGCGGCCGTCGCCGGTCAGGTGCGGCTTCAGCTTGCCGTAATGGTTCAACAGGCCCGAGAAGACGATGCAGGTGAAGCCGCTCATCATCACCATCGGCAGGATTTCCGCCAGGATGACGCCCTGATCGCCGCCCTTGATCAAGGCGTAGCCGATCGAGAGCGGGATCACGCCTTCGCCGACGCCGCCGCCCATCATCGGAACAATGATGTAGAAGAACGTGTGGTAGGTTCCCAGGCCCAGCAGCGTCCCCATCAGCGTTCCCGCGCCGACGGCGGCGAGCAGGCCAGAAACCAGCGGAGCAAAAATCTTGACGACGCCACGGATCAGGCTCGTGCGATCCATGCCCAGGATGCTGCCGACAATGATGCAGCAAATGTAGAGATAAAGGAAGTTGCTGGTCCGGAAGAAGTCCTTGGTCGACGCGATGATCGGTTCAGGCAGGAGATGCGCATAGACCAGGTAGGAAGGAAGAAACGTCGCGAAGATCGCAGCCGCGCCGAGGTGCTTGATCACGGGAAGGCGCTTGCCGATCTCGCCGCAGGTAAAGCCGCCGACTGCCAGGATGGCGATCGAGGTCAAGAGGTCCGAGGCGATCTTGCCGTTGCCAATCTGAACAAATGCGACGATCAAGGCGACGAGGACGAAATAAATCGGCAGCGGCACGATGCCGATTTTGAAGTCGAGTATCCTCCACCAACCCTGCGGCCAGAATGCCTGGCGCGATGGTTGAGCCGGGCTATCGACCGAGATTTTAGCTGCCTCGCCCATTTGGTGGTTTCCTAACCCTTGCTGCGCGGTCTTTCGCCGCGTTCCGCCTATGATCTGCTTTGCACGGCAAGACGACGGCTTCGGTTTATGCTTGGCATGAACCCGGTCGCCCGAGGCGAACCAACCGCGGGACGAATTCGACGAGTTCGGTCTTCAGGGGTCAGCATTGGCGTGTCCTCCTTCCCCTCGGCCTCGGGCTTTCACGCCCTGTTTCCGGGCGCCGCGGTCAACGCGACCCGCAGGTTCTCCGACTCTGGAGCCCGCTGCTCGGGGCGCGACGGCACGGCGGCATCCTGATCCCGCTCCTTCGCCCAGCGCAACAGGGCAAGCGAGCGGTAGATGCCGTGGACGAACTTACTGTAGGGCAACAGTAGGAAAAATGCCAAAATCACCCCGAAATGGATCGCCAGCAGCGGTCCCATCGCGGCGGTGGCGCGGAAGGCGAGCAGCAGCAGGCCGGTCAGCGCGGCGAGCAGCAGCAGGAACAGCAGCGCGAAGTCGGGGCCCAGCAGGCTCGGCGCGGCAGGCGCGGGGTCGCTGACGATCTTGGCCCAGATCAGGCCGACGGTGCCGACGCAGAGCAGCACGCCGCCGAAGGTGCCCAGCAGGACCGGCAGGCTGAAGATGCCGTACGGCGCATCCTGGCCGAGCACGTCGGCGTAGAAGGTCGCGGTGCAGGTGGAGGCGAAACAGAGCAGGAAGCCGTAGAACATACAGTGGTGCAGGTGGCGGCGCGCCTGGGTGAACCGCTCGCCGAGATCGTTGCAGCCATGCCCTTCGCCGCCGAGGTAGCGCAGGGTCAGGATGTCGCGCAGGGCAGCCCCGACGGTCCTGCCGTCGCCGAGCGAGCCGGTCTCGGTGTCGCGCCAGAAGCTCATCCCGCCCATGACGAGCGCGGCGATGGCGAAGGCGAACGCGGCGGCGGAAAGCGCCACCAGTACGCCCCACGGGATCACCGCGTAGAACGCACCCGTGCCGGTGCGCGCGCCGTATAGGGCGGTTTGCGGGACGAAAAGGTTCGCCAGGATCAGCACGGCCGCGATGCCGAGCGCCGTCGCGAGCGACACGACCAGACCGTTGCGCCGGAACAGCGCGGTGAGCGGCCGGGGCCACGCGTAGGCGGCATACGACTCGTTGCGCAGCTCAGCGAAGGTCTTCGGCACGTTGACGCCGAACGGGTGCGGGCGCGCGTACTGGCAGGCGTAGTAGCAGCCCTTGCAGTTGTGGCAGAGGTTGGCGAGGTACGACAGATCGGCGTTGGTGAACTGGCGCCGCAGCTCCATCGCGGGGAAGACGGCGCAGAAGCCCTCGCAGTAGCGGCACGCGTTGCAGATATCCAGCGCCCGCCGCGCATCCCGCATCACCTCAGTTGTGCGCATGGCGTGCCGCCTCTTGTCCTGCGATGCGGCCGAACACGGAGCCGATCGCCATGCCGGTGCCGGCGCAATAGCCCTTGCCGAGGATGTTGCCGGCCATGATCTCGCCCGACGCGAACAGGTTCGCCGTCGGGCGGCCGTAGTCCATCAGAACACGCGCGCGATCGTCGACCTTCACGCTGAGATAGGTGAACGTGATCCCCGGGCAGAGCGGATAGCCGATATACGGCGGCGCATCGAGCTTCTGTGCCCAGTTGGTCTTGGGCGGGGTCAGGCCCTCGGTATGGCATCCGTCCAGCTTGCTGCCGTCGAAGCGCCCGGGCTGCACGGCGTCGTTGTAGGCATGGACCGTCGCTTCGAGCCTCGCCGCGTCCAGCCCCAGCTTGCCGGCAAGCCCGGCGATCGTGTCGGCACGGATGTCGGGGAACACCGACGGCATGAACAGCGTCTCGCACTTGCTGTCGAACAGCGCGTAGGCGATCTGGCCCTCCTGCGCTGCGACCAGCCGGCCCCAGATCGCGTAGCGCTTCGGCCAGACATCCTCGCCCTCGTCGTAGAAGCGCTCGGCATTGCGATTGACGACGATGCTGAACGGCACGCAGTCGAGCCGCGTGCAGATGCCGCCGTCGAACTTGGGGGCGCGCGCGTCGATCGCGACGGCATGGCACTGGGTGGGGTCGCCGATCGAACCGACGCCTTGGTCGAGCAGGTTCTTCAGCACGCGGCCCTGGGCATAGGGCGTGCCGCGGATGCGGAAGTTGTCGGCGGCCTCGCCCCAGTATTCCCGCAGCCAGGTGATGTTGGCCTGGAAGCCGCCCGAGGACGCGACATAGGTGCGCGCCCGGACGGTTTCCGGGAAGCCTTTGCTGGACACCGCGGCCTCGACCACCGCGCCGTCGTCGAGCTTCAGTTCCAGCACCTCGCTGTCGTACAGGATCTCGACGCCGATAGACTGCGCGTGTGCGTACAGCGCGTTCACCAGCGCCTTGCCGCCGCCGAGAAAGAAGGCATTGGTGCGCGAGAGGTTGAGCGTGCCGGTGAGCGAGGGCTGGAAGCGGACGCCGCGCGCGGCGAGCCAGGAGAGCGCTTCCGCCGTGTCGCGGATCATCAGACGCGCCACGTGCTCGTCGGTCTGCCCGCCGGTGACGCGCAACAGGTCGTCCCAGTATTCCGCCTCCGTGTAGGTCTCGGTCAGGACGGAGGTCGGTCCGCGATGCATGGCGCGCAGGTTGCGCGTGTGCCGGCTGTTGCCGCCGCGGAACGCCCGCGGCGCATGTTCCAGCAACAGCACGCTGCACCCGGCCTCGCGCGCGGTGATGGCGGCGCACAATGCGGCGTTGCCGCCGCCGATGACGAGCACGTCGAAGAGGCGCGTCAGATCGAGCACGAATGCAACCAGTGGTGGATCGGTGTCAGCCGAGTGGCCCTTTCCTCGCCGGCGTCCTGACAGCTTGCGCCGGCTACGGTTTGGCGGGCAGCACCGGAAGTCGCTGGCGCAGCTCCTCGACCAGCACGCGCATGTTCTCGCTGTAGTCGATCGGCACCACCACCAAATGCACGCCGCCGCTGGCGAAGGCGGCTTCCAAGGTGGGGATCAGGTCGGCCGTCGCCTGCACGCGATGCCCCGCCGCGCCGTAGCTTTCGGCGTAGCGAACGAAGTCCGGGTTGCCGAACGTCAGGCCCCAGTCCGGGAACGCGTCCACCGCCTGCTTCCAGCGGATCATGCCATAGGCGCTGTCCTCCAGGATCAGCACCACCAGGTTCAGCTTCAGCCGGACGGCAGTTTCCATCTCCTGGCTGTTCATCATGAAGCCGCCGTCGCCGCACACCGCCAGCACGCGGCGGTCCGGATACAGGATGCTCGCCATCATCGCCGACGGCAGCCCCGCGCCCATCGTCGCCAGCGCGTTGTCGAGCAGCAGCGTGTTGGCGACGTAAGTCCGGTAGTTCCGCGCGAACCAGATCTTGTACATGCCGTTGTCGAGCGCCACGATCCCGTCGCCGGGAATGACCTGGCGCACGTCGTGCACCAGCCGCTGCGGCGTCGGCGGCCAGCGGTCTTCGGTCTCGCGGTCGGTGATCCGGTCCAGAATGCCGACGCGCAGCGGCAGCAACGCGCCGGCGTTGTGCAGCCTGCCCTCGATCCGGTCGGCGAGCAGGTCGAGGCTGGGGCCGACATCGCCGACCACCTCGGCATGCGGGAAGTAGACCTGCTCGACGGTCGCCGGCATGTAGCTGATGTGGATCACCTTCGGACCGCCGGGGCCCATGATGAACGGCGGCTTTTCGACCGTGTCGTGACCGATGGCGATGATGAGGTCGGCGCGCTCCACGGCTTCATGCACGTAGTCGCGTTCCGACAGCGCCGCGGTGCCCATGTACAGGTTGCTGCCGCCCGCGACGGTGCCCTTGCCCATCTGCGTGGTGAAGAACGGGATCTGCGTGCGGCGGACGAAGCCGTTCAGGCCGGCGGTGACGCGCGGGCGGCTCGCCGCCGCGCCCAGCATGATGAGCGGCCGCTCAGCCTGCATGATCATCGACGCGGCCCGGTCGAGCGCGTCGCGATGCGCCACCGGGAGTTCGATCGGGTGGCTCGGCACCATCGGCGTGTCGGGAAAGGTTTCGCCGGCAACGTCCTCCGGCAGCTCCAGCAGCACGGGGCCGGGACGTTCCTCCGTGGCGATGCGGAAGGCATCGCGGACGATCGTTGGGATCTGCACGCCGCTGACGATCTGGCGCGACAGCTTGGTCAGTGGCCGGAACGTGCCGACCACATCGACGACCTGGAACCGCGCCTGGCGCGAGGTCATGATCCCCTTCTGACCGGTGATCATCACCATCGGCATAGCGCCGAGCTGTGCGTAGGCGGCGCCGGTGGCGAAGTTCAACGCACCCGGCCCGAGTGTCGCGATGCACACGCCGGGCTTGCCGGTCAGCCGTCCGTGGGTCGCAGCCATGAAGGCCGCCGCCTGCTCGTGCCGCGTCAGGACGAGCGCGATCGAGGACTTCCTCAGGCTTTCGACGACGTCGAGGTTCTCCTCGCCCGGCACGCCGAAGATGCGCTCGACGCCCTCGTTCTCCAGCGCCGCGACGAGAAGGTCCGATGCCTTTTTCATGCGCCCTCCTTAACCGCCGATGCGCCGGACGACGGCCTTCGCGGACTCACTCGTCGATGCGGTGCCGCCGAGGTCGCGCGTGCGGACGTTGTCCTGGTTCAGGACGGCGTCGATGGCCTCGCGCAACCGCCGCGCGGTATCGATGAGCCCGACATGGTCCAGCATCAGACCCGCGGCGAGCAGCAGCGCGGTGGGATTGGCGAGGCCCTTGCCGGCGATGTCCGGCGCCGAGCCATGCACGGCTTCGAAGATCGCGGCATGCAGGCCGATATTGGCACCCGGCGCAGCACCCAGGCCGCCGACAAGGCCGGCGATCAGGTCCGACAGAATGTCGCCGAAAAGGTTGGTCGTGACGATCACGTCGAACTGCCAGGGATTGAGCACGAGCTGCATGGCGCAGGCGTCGACGATCCGGTCGTCGCAGACGATCCGGCCTTCGTACTCCTTCGCGATCTCGAGCCCTGCTTCGAGGAACAGGCCGGTCAGCGCCTTGAGCACGTTGGCCTTATGCACCAGCGTCACCTTGCGGCGGCCGGTCTTCACCGCATGCTCGAACGCGTAGCGCACGATACGCTCACAACCGGCGCGAGTGTTCACGCCGGACGAAATCGCCACAGCGTGCGGGTCGCCGCCCACCGGAATGTAGTGCTCGAACGCGATGTACAGGCCTTCGAGGTTCTCCCGAACCAGCACGAGGTCGATGTCGTCGAACCGGCCGCCCGGGATCAGCGTGTGGGCGGGGCGAAGATTGGCGTAGAGGTGGAATTCCTCTCTCAGGCGCACATTGACCGAACGGAACCCGCCGCCGACCGGGGTGGTGAGAGGCCCCTTCAGGGCCAGGCCGGTGCTCCGGATGCTATCCAGCGTGGCCGCGGGCAGCGGATCGCCGCAGGCCGCGACGCCAGCCAGGCCGCCTTGCTGTCGGTCCCAGTCGAACGGCGAGCCCAGCGCATCTAGCACGGCGAGGGCGGCATCGACGATCTCCGGCCCGATGCCGTCGCCGGGAATGAGCGTTGCAGGAATGGATTTACTACGAAACGTTCCGTCGGTCTCTAGCGCCATGAAATTCCCCCAATCGCGTCGACCGGACCTTAGCCGGATACGTCCGCCGTCACCAACCCGGCGCTGCGGCAGCCCTTCAGGGCCGCAACAGCGGTCCGAGGACGTTCTGCACGCCGGTGATCAGGATCTGCACGCCGATGCACAGCAGGAGAAAGGCGCTCAGCCGCGTCACCGTGCGGCCGCCATTGGCACCCAGCAGGCGGTGCAGGCGCTCAGCGGTACTGTAGCACGCCCACACCGTCACCGCGGTCGCCAGGGCCGCGGCCGAGACGCCGATGAAGAACGCCAGCAGCAGCCCCCCGCCGGCGGGCGGGCGGGCGGAACCCAGCGCGATCGCGACCGAGATCGTGCCGGGGCCGGTGGTGAACGGGATCGTCAGCGGGAACAGCGCGATGTCGTCGCGGGTGCCGCGGTCTGCGATCTGTTCCTGCTTGCGCGCCTCCTGCCGCTCGGGCGCGTTGAGCAGGCTCCAGGCCGACAACGCGACCATCACGCCGCCCGCGCAGCGCAGGGCGGCCAGCGTGATGCCGAAGAAGGCGAGCACGTAAGACCCCGCCCACAGCGCGACCATCATCACCACCGCCGAATTGACGGCGACGCGCCGGGCCAGGCGCGCGTGGTCCGCCGCACTCAGCCCGACGGTGACGGTGTTGAAGATGAACGCGCCGCTGACCGGGTTGACGATCGAGAACAGCGCCGGAAAGGCCAGCAGGAACTCTTGCAGCGCAGGCGTCATCGCGAAGGTGCTTTCGCGCGCATTGTGCTCACACGTCTTGGCCCGGCTCGTGCGGACCCGACGAGAGGGGAGAATGCCATCGAGGTAAAGGCCGGTGTGGCGCTATGCGGCGAGATCGGCCGCGATCTCCGTTCCCGCCTCCAGGTTCAGCGCCTGCGCGAGCCGATCGAGGCGGCGGATCACCGCCTCGCCCGCGAACACGCCGGCGTTGCTGCGCAGGCGCAGGACCAGCCGGTTGCCGCCGACGATCTCCAGGGACGTGCCCGCCAGCAGCGCGCGCGTGCCGGCCGAGAGCGTGTACGCCAAGCGTAACGCGACCCCCAGGACCTCGGCCGTATGCGCGCTCTCCACATCAAGCAGCAGGCACGCGGGGTGCAGGAACGCGGCGCCTGGTTCGGCTTCGTAGCGCAGGGCCACCGTCAGCGCGAGGAAGGCGCGCGCCTGGTGATCGAGGCCGATCCCCGGATAGCGCAGCACCCGCAGGAACGCCTGCTCGGCGCGGAACTCCGGGTGGTCGCGGCAGCCGATATCGGACAGCCAGCAGGCGGCCTCGCGCAGGTGCAGCAAGGAGGCAAGGCCGGCGAACAGCGGCGCCGTCCAGGCGACCAACGCGGGCGGCAGCGACGGGTCGCGGCTGTGGCGCCGCGCGATGTCGCGTGCGGCAGCAGACAACGGGTCCTCCGCGAGGAGTGCGGCCGGCAGATGGTGGGCGTACCAGCCCTCGCGCATGCCGCTTGCACTGAACACCACGCGCCGAGCGTCGGTCGCGCGCAGCAGTCGACGCAGCACCACCGCAGCGAACGGCAGGTCGTCGATCCGCCGGCGCGGTACGCCCGGCAGCCGTTCCAGCACGCGACGGCCGGACGTCGCCAGCATGCCCGCCAACTCGCGCGCGTCGTCCCGCGAGATCGTGTAGTGGTGGATGATGCTGAGCGGGTAGTTGGTCTGCGCCATGTGGATGCGCGCCAGCGCACGCCACGCACCGCCGACCAGATACAGGTCTCGTCCGGCGCCGTCCGGCAACCATCGCACGCCGGCCAACTCCGTCTCGGCGATCACGCGCGCGCGCTCCATATCGCCGTTCGCGCGGTCGGAAAGACGCAGCAGGCCAAGCGGCATCGTCGCCGCCTCGCACTGCGCGCCGGACGACAGACGCACCAGTTCGAGCGAGCCGCCGCCGATGTCAGCCAGGATGCCGTCGGCATCGGGGATGCCGCACAGCACGCCGTCGGCCGAGAGCGACGCTTCCTCGGCGCCGGACAGCACCTGCAGCTCCGCAGCCGGCATCATGGTCCGCAGCTTGTCGGCGAACGCCAGCCCGTTGCTCGCGTCGCGCACCGCGGCGGTCGCCAGGATCTGCATCGGTGCGGCGCCCATCGCATGCGCCACCATGTCGTAGCGGCGCAGCACCATCAGCGCCTGCACGACCCCGTCCTCGTTCAGCCGCCCCGTCGTCTGCAGGCCGCGGCCGAGCCGAAGCACCGCCTTTTCGTTGAACAGCACCACAGGGTTGCGCAGCACGCCGTCGTAGACGACGAGGCGGACGGAGTTGGAGCCGAGATCGACGACCGCCGAGCGCGCCGGCACGTCCGACTCTTCAGTCTTGGGTGACACGGTCCTGTCGCTTTGCTGCCGTCGGCAGACGCGGCACGGGCGACGCCACCACCGGCCCGTGCAACGCCGACCCGCGCCCCGACAGCGACGGGTTGGTCATGAAATACTCGTGCGCCGAGACGGGGCGCGGACCAGCCGGCACGCGCCGCCACGCACCGTCCGGATGCAGCTCCCAGGACTGCATCGTGTCCTTCAGGTTCGTCACCATGATCTGGTCGAGCACCTGCGCGTGCACCGTCGGGTTGTGGATCGGCACCAGCGTCTCGACGCGCCAGTCCAGGTTGCGCTGCATCCAGTCGGCCGAGCTGATGAACACGCGCGCGCCGCGATGCGGCAGCTTGTGGCCGTTGCCGAAGACGCAGATGCGGCCGTGTTCGAGGAAGCGGCCGACGATCGACTTCACCCGGATGCTCTCCGACAGGCCGGGCACGCCGGGGCGCAGGCAGCAGATTCCACGGATGACGCACAGGATGCGCACGCCGGCCTGCGAGGCGGCATACAGCGCGTCGATCAGCGTGTCGTCGACCAAGCTGTTCATCTTCAGCCAGATCTCGCCAGTCTTGCCGGCACGCGCGAAGCTCGCCTCGCGCTCGATCAGGTCGAGCAGTATCTGCCGCGTCGTCACCGGGCTGAAGCCGATGGCGTCCATCAGCTCGGGCTTGGCGTAGCCGGTCATGTAGTTGAACAGCCGCGCAGAGTCTCGGCAAAGGTCGGGATCGCAGGTGAAGAAGCTCAGGTCGGTGTAGATGCGCGCGGTGATCGGATGGTAGTTGCCGGTGCCGAAATGCGCATAGGAGCGCACCGTGCCGCCTTCGCGGCGCACCACGAGCGACAGCTTCGCGTGCGTCTTCAGCGCGCGGAAACCGAACACCACCTGCACGCCGGCCGCCTCAAGCGAGCGCGAGAGACGGATGTTCGCTTCCTCGTCGAAGCGGGCGCGCAGCTCCACCATCGCCGTGACCGACTTGCCGGCCTCGGCGGCCTCGATCAGCGCCTTGACGATCGGGCTGTCGCGGCTGGTGCGATACAGCGTCTGCTTGATCGCGATGACGTTCGGGTCCTGCGCGGCCTGGCTGAGGAACTGCAGCACCACCTCGAAGCTCTCGAACGGGTGGTGGACGATCAGGTCCTTGGCGCGGATCGCGGCGAAGCAGTCGCCGCCGAAGTCGCGGATGCGTTCCGGGAAGCGCGGCGTGTACGGCTTGAACAGCAGGTCCGGGCGATCCACGATCAGCTGCTTCAGGTCGACGACGCCGAGAATGCCGGCCACCACCTCGACCTCGTCGGCGCTGGCATCGAGCTCGTCGATGATCAGCGCGCGCAGATCCTCCGGCATGTCGCTCGACAGGTTCAAATGGATCACCAAGCCGCGCCGCCGCCGCTTGAGCGCCGATTCGTAGGAGCGCACGAGGTCCTCGGCCTCTTCCTCGAACTCCACGTCGGTGTCGCGGATCACGCGGAACATGCCTTCGCCGTTCACGCGGAAGCCGGGGAACAGGCGGTCGATGAACAGCATCACGAGGTCTTCGAGCATCACGAACCGGATCGCTGGCTTAGCGCGCTCGCTCTTGCCGTCCTCGTCTTCCGACGGCATCGCGGCGGGCAGACGGATGAAGCGCTCCACTTGCGAGGGCAGCGGGATCAGCGCCCGCATCGCCCCGTTGTCCTCTTCGCGCGTCATCCGCAGGGCCATGACGATGCCCATGTTCGGGATGAACGGGAACGGATGCGCCGGATCGATCGCGAGCGGCGTGAGCACCGGGAAGATGCGGTCCATGAAGAACGTGTCGAGCCAGCGCACGTCATCGGCCGACAGCTCGGTGCCCTCGCACACCTCGATGCCGGCGTCGCGCAGCAACTGGCGCAGCTCGCGCCAGATGCGTTGCTGGTCGGCGAGCAGGGCGTTGGCGCGCACCCGGATCTCGCTGAGCTGCTGCGCCGGTGTGCGGCCATCGGCCGAGCGCGAGGTGACGCCAGCCTTCGCCTGGCCGATCAGGCCGGCGACGCGCACCGAGTAGAACTCGTCGAGGTTCGACGCGCTGATCGACAGGAAGCGCAGGCGCTCGAGCAGCGGGTGGCGCTCGTTCTCGGCCTCTTCGACGACGCGGTGGTTGAAGTCGAGCCAGGACAGTTCGCGGTTGATGAACCGGTCGGGGTCGTCCGGCGCGATGCGCGGCGCTTCGGAGACCGCCTTGGGCAGTTCCGCCGCGAGCGTGCCGAGGTCCGTATCGTCCATCTGGCTCTATCCCCCTGCCCCTTGGGCGGTCACTCTACCGGACGGGGCGGGGTGCGGACGAGGCGTCGGCGGCAGGCTTTGCAGAATCGTCATGCTGGTCGGGCCACGGGAGGTCCGGCCGGCCGGCGTCCACATCGTCAGGGTCCGCGAGCAGATCGCCCAAGGCAGTAGCGGCGAACGCCCGGGTGACCGGCCCGGCCGCCGCGAGCTGGGCGCGATCGAGCCGCGCTGCCGCCTCGCGCATCGCGGCGGCGCTGCGCGGCAGCCGGAGCAGCAGCCAGTCCTGCACGGCCTCGTTCACCTTCAGCCCCCGTTGGGCCAGCAGCCGGGCAAGCAGGGCGTGCAGCAGCTCGTCCCCGGGCGGGAGAATCTCGACCGCATGGATCGCCCGCAGCCGGCTGGCGAGGTCGGGCAGGCGGACGGGCCAACGCGCGGGCGCCTGACGCGCCGCCAGCAAGACGAGCTGGCCGGCTTCCCGCGCCGCATTCAGCCAGTGCAACAGCGCCGTCTCCGGGGCCGCGTTCGCGTCGTCGATGACGCACGACGCTTCGGGCGGAGCGGCCGGCGGCAGCAGGTCGGGGCCCGCCACCACCGCCACACCGCGCCGCCGCGCCTCGATGGTCAGCAGATGGGTTTTGCCCACTCCCTCCGGTCCCCACAGAGCAAGCCGCCCGTCCGGCCAGTCCGAGGCGAGCCAGCGGCGGGCCACCTCGTTAGAGGCTGCCGCCAGGAAGTCGGCGTCGCCATAGGCGGGCGTGTGGACGAAGGGCAGCCCGAGCTGCCCGCGCGGTCCGGGCATCAGGGCGCGTGCGGCGGATCGAGATAGAGCGGGCTCGCCAGGTAGCGGCGCAGCCAGAACCGGGCCAGCACCCCGATCGTCGCCGCGACCGGCACGGCCAGCATGACGCCCACAAAGCCGAACGCCGCACCGCCGGCGAACAGGGCGAAGATCACCCACACGGCCGGCAGCTCCACCCGGTCGCCCAGGAACCGCGGGTAGATCACGTAGCCTTCCAGGGTCTGCCCGACGATCAGGACGACGACGACCTTGATGACGCCCGCCCAGCCGGGGAACTGCGCGAAGGCGAGGCCGATCGACAGCAGGCCGCCGGTGATCGAGCCGACATATGGGATGAACGACAACAAGCCCGCCGTCAGGCCGACGATCAGGCCGAGGTCGAGCCCGACGAAGGTCAGCGCGAAGGCGTAGTACAAAGCCAGCAGCACGCAGCACAGCGCCTGCCCGCGCACCCAGGCCGACAGGATGCGGTCCACCTCACGTGCCTGCGCCCGGATGACGCCCGAATAGCGGCGCGGCAGCCAGCTATCGAAGCGAGCGACGACGCGGGGCCAGTCGCGCAGCATGTAGAAGGCGACGACCGGCGTGACGACCAGCAGGCTGAGCGTGCTGAAGATCGCGAAGCCGCTGCCGATCACCCGGCTGAGGGCGGTGGCGAGGAACGACAGCATCGCCCCCATCTGCCCGCCCACCACGTCGCGCAGGTTGTTGTCGACGTAGTCCGAGCCGAGCTGCTCCTGCAGGTGCTTGATGAGCTGGTTCGCCCAGGCCTGGAACTGTGTGGCGTATTGCGGGATGCGGCCGATCAGCAGCCCGATCTGGTTGAGGATCAGCGGGTAGAGCAGCAGCGCGAACAGGAACACCGCGGCGATCGCGGCGACGATCAGCAGCAGGGCGGCGCCGCCGCGCGGCATCCCGAGGCGCACCAGCCGCACGGCGACCGGATCGAGGCCGTAGGCGATCAGCGCGGCCATCACGAACGGCAGCAGGATCGACGCGAACAGCTGCAGCGCCAGCAGGAAGACCACAACGAGCCCAACGAGCAGCGCGATCCGCTGCCCCCGCGTGGCATGCGTGGGCGGCGGGATCGGCCCGGCGCCTATGGAAGGAGGCGGAACCGTCCGAGTCGGCACCGGCGGCGGCCCGAGACCCGGCCCGGGAGCGGATGGCGCGACGGACGGTTCGGAAATCGGGTCCGGGACCGGGGACGGCTCGGGCGCGGGAATCGCGACGTCGGCGGCCGGCCGGAGCACCCGGCGGACGCCCATCATCCGCCACGCACCGTCTGGCGCAAATAGGCGACCCCAGACGCCAGCGTGCTCGCCGCCACCAGCCAAATCAGCACCTCCATCGCCACCGGCGCCTGCAGTCGATACCCCGTCAGCAACAGCGCGAAAGCGACAAGCAAGATCTGTAGCGCCGTGTTCACCTTGGAGACGAACAGCGGCCGGATCGTCACCCTCGTCCCCATGAAAGCCAGCACGCCGACGCCGCCGACGATCAGGATATCGCGGAAGACGACGAGGATCGCCAGCCAATCCGGCAGCACCTCGATCGAGGCGAGCACGACGTACATGCTCACCAGCAGGGCCTTGTCGGCCAGCGGATCGAGCACCGCGCCCAGCACGCTGCGCCGCCCGCGCCGCGCCAGCCAGCCGTCCACCGCGTCCGACAGGCCCGCGAGCAGGAACAGCACGAAGGCCGCCGCCTCGCGGTGCTGCAAAATCAGCCACACCGCCAGAGGAACCGCACACAGCCGCGCCAGCGAGATGATGTTCGGCAGCGTGACCAGGGCGGTCGAAGGAGGGACGACGCGGGCGCCGTCAGGCATGGCCGACCCCTTGCCCGCACGCGCCGCGTCTGGCGCGCAGCTTCCATGACCGCAGTCGGTCGCGAGGACCCGCTTGCATGCGCCTGTGCAGTACCCCAAGCCTGCCGCCATGACCAGCAACGATCATGGGACTCCAAAGGGCGCCCCACTGGGCACTCCGCCGGGCGGCAACACCTATGCAGGTGCCGGCGTCGACATTGCAGCGGGCGACGAACTGGTCGAGGCGATCAAGCCGGTCGCCGCGGCGACCAGCCGGGCCGGCGCGATCGGCGGCATCGGCGGCTTCGGCGCACTGTTCGACCTGAGGGCCGCCGGCTACGCCGACCCGATCCTGGTCGCCACGACCGACGGCGTCGGCACCAAGCTCAAGCTCGCCATCGAGGTCGGCCGGCACGACACGGTCGGCATCGACCTCGTCGCGATGTGCGTCAACGACCTCGTGGTGCAAGGCGCGGAGCCGCTGCTGTTCCTCGACTACTACGCCACCGGCCGGCTGTCGGTGGCGCACGGGCGCGAGGTGATCGGCGGCATCGCCGAGGGCTGCCGGCAGGCCGGCTGCGCCCTGGTCGGCGGGGAGACCGCCGAGATGCCCGGCATGTACGAGGGGGGCGACTACGACCTCGCCGGCTTCGCCGTGGGAGCCGCCGAGCGCGGCCGGCTGCTGCCGCGCGACGTCGGCGAGGGCGACGCGGTGCTGGGACTGGCGAGTTCGGGGGTGCATTCTAACGGATTCTCGCTTGTACGGCGGGTGCTGACGGATGCCGGGCTGCGCTGGAGCGACGCGGCGCCGTTCGACGCTCATGCGATCCTCGGCGAGGCGCTGCTGGCGCCGACGCGGATCTACGTCCGCCCGCTGCTGGCGCTGCATCGGGCCGGTTTGCTCAAGGCAGCGGCGCACATCACCGGCGGCGGACTGCCGGGCAACCTGCCTCGGGTCCTGCCGGACGGGCTCGGGGCGGCGCTGCGGGCGGACTGGCCGGTGCCACCGGTGTTCCGGTGGCTCGCCCGCCAAGGCCGCATCGCGCCGGAGGAGATGCTTCGGGTGTTCAACTGCGGCGTCGGTATGGCGCTGGTGGTGCGCGACGCGGCGGCCGTCGCCTCGCTGCTTGCGGGACTGGGCGAGACGGCCTTCCCGATCGGCCGCATCGTCGCCGGCGCGCGCGAGGCCCGCATCGATCTGCCGGCCGGCTGGCCCGGCGCATGACGCGGCAACGAACGGCGATCCTCATCAGCGGGCGGGGCAGCAACATGGCGGCGCTGATTGCCGCCGCCCGATCGGCTAGCTTCCCGGCCGAGATCGCGCTGGTCGTCTCCAACGTCCCCGGCGCGCCGGGGCTCGGGCTGGCGCAGGACGCGGGCGTGCCGACCGCCGTATGCCCGCATCGCGAGTTCGGCCGCGACCGGCAGGCGCACGAGGCGGCGCTCGACGCGCTGTTACGCGACGCGGGCGTCGAGATCGTCTGCCTCGCCGGCTACATGCGCCTGCTGACGCCGTTCCTGGTGCGCGCCTGGGAGGGGCGGATGCTGAACATCCACCCCAGCCTGCTGCCCACCTTCCCGGGCCTCGATACGCACGCGCGGGCGCTGGCGGCCGGCGTGAAGCTGCACGGCTGCACCGTGCACCTTGTCACCGAGACGATGGATTCCGGGCCGATCCTGGCGCAGGCGGCCGTGCCCGTGTTGGCAGGCGACACGCCCGAGACGCTGGCCGCACGGGTGCTGGCGCAGGAGCACCGGATCTATCCGGCGGCGCTGGCGCGACTGGCCGCGCGAGAAGATGCGGGCGCCGGCCAGCCGGCCGCCGATGCGGCGCTGTGCAACCCTTTGCCGATCGCCTTCGCACTGGCATAACGCCGCGGAAATCCTCTTTCTTGGATGGCCTCAGATGGCAGAGCAGACGACGATCGTGACGGACGCGGAAACGCCGGAGGCGTTCCTCGCGAGCCGCGAGCAATTCTGGAAGCGCTGGACCCATTTCGTGGTGCTGGTCGCCTCGTTGCTCGCGCTTCTCCTCATCTGTCTGGACATCTTCCTGGTCTGACCGGCGCACGCGCTTCTACCGGACGCGCACCGGGATGATCTCGGCGGACAGCTGCACCTCGTCGCCGAGGCCGTAATAGTAGTGCGCGGGCTGCGACAGCCGCCGCAGCACCTGGAACAGGTGAAAGCGCATCCGCTTGAGCCAGCTCATCGTCCGCGAGGGCAGCAGGTTCTCGAGCGAGACGTGAACGATCCACAGATGCGGGTCGGTGGGCAGGTCGATCTCGTGGTGCGCGGCGAGGCCTTCGAGCACGCGCTCGACATTCGGCTCCTCCATGAAGCCGAACTGAAGTTCGACGCCGATGATGCTGCCACGCTCGCGGTCGCGGTCGAACACCGTCACCTGATAGCGGTCGCCGTGGATGTACGGGACCTTGCGGTGGGTGACTTCGACGAAGATCAGGTTGCGCGGCAGGATGCCGTAGCGCTCCCAGAGCAGCCGCAGCAGCGCCGGGGCCCGGTCGGTCAGGCGGCGCAGCGGCTTGGCCGCCATCAGGATGGCGTTACGCTCCATGAACACGTCGCAGCTGCGATGCAGTCGGACGAGTTCGGCCATCGTGATCGTCGACTTCGCCTGATAGGCCGCGAACGTCGCCTTGCGGCCCCACTGCCACGTCCCCATGACCACGAACACCGCCGCCCCGATGCTGAGCGGGACCCAGCCGCCGTTGAGCACCTTGAGCGTGTTGGCGAGCAGGAACGCGGCGTTGATCGCCGTCATCGCGCCCCATAGCAGGCCGACGCGCAGCTTGCTCCAGCGCCAGTAGGTGCGCGCCACGGGAATCATCGCCACCGACGTGATCACCATCACGCCGGAGACCGCCAGGCCATACGCGGAGCCGAGTGCGGCGCTGGAGCCGAAGGTCACCACGAGGAGGACGCAGCCGACATACAGTGCCCAGTTGATGAAGGGCATGTAGATCTGGCCGGCGTGGTGGTGGTGCGTGTGGCGCATCGCCAGCCGCGGAAACAGGCCGAGCCGGATCGCCTGCGAGGCCAGGCTGAATGCGCCAGAGATCAGCGCCTGCGAGGCGATGACGGTCGCCACCGTCGCCAGCAGGATCATTGGATACAGCAAGCCGCCCGGCACGATGCTGAAGAACAGGTTGCTGCCGGCGACCGGCGCGCCGCTCAGCAGGTAGGCGCCCTGGCCGAGATAGTTGAGCAGCAGCGCCGGGAAGACCACGGCGAACCAGCTGATGCGGATGGGGGCAGCGCCGAAATGCCCCATGTCGGCGTACATCGCCTCGGCGCCGGTGGTGACGAGCATCAGAGCGCCGATGACCAGCAGCCCCTCCCACGCGCCGGCATGCCAGAGGAAGCGCACGCCGTGGAACGGGTTGAACGCCGCCAGGATGTCCGGACGGTGGGCGATCTGGGCCGCGCCGAGCACGGCGATCGCGGCGAACCAGACGAGCACCAGCGGGCCGAAGACGCGGCCAATGCGTGAGGTGCCCTTGAACTGGAAGGCGAACAGCGCGGTCAGCAGCAGCACGGTGACCGGGATGACCGCGTCGGCGATGCCGGGTGCGGCGACCTTCAGTCCCTCGACCGCGGCGAGCACGCTGATCGCGGGGGTGATGAAGCCGTCGCCGAACAGCAAGCCGCCGCCGAGCATCAGCGACCAGAGCAGGAGCCGCGCCCCGCGCCGCTTGTACGGATGCAGCAGGCCATAGAGCGCGAAGATGCCGCCTTCGCCGTCCTGGTCGGCGCGCATGACCAGCAGCGCGTATTTGATCGCGACGACGACGACCAGCGTCCAGATCACCAGCGACAGTCCGCCGAGCACCGTCTGCGGCGTCGGCGACAGCCCGGCGCGGCCGTAGAAGACCTGGTTCAGCGCGTAGAGCGGCGAGGTGCCGATGTCGCCGAAGACGATCCCCGTCGCCCCGAGGGTCAACGCGAGCAGGCGGCCCTTCGGCACATGGGCAGGCTCGGCCTGGGCCGTCTTCGGCTGCGGTCCCAGGAGCGCGGCCGGGCCGTGTGTTCCCACCCCACTCATGACGCCGACTGTTCTACAGTTTGGTCACCAGCGCAACGAACTCGGCGCGACGAGGCCAGGCCGGCAGGACATCGCTGCAGCGCAGGAACCCTGCAGCGGCCGGCGCAGGACTGCGTCGGCCTTAGCGGGCGCTCGCAGGCTGAAACAGGACGGTGCCGGCGGGGTTTGCGGCATTGCCGCCGGGCCGTTGAGCGGCTGAGCGAGACCCGCGGAACGCGCTCAGCGCGAGGCCGAAAACGGACTTGGCGGCCAGAATCGACGTGAGCCTCTCGCGCATAATTGGGTTCCTGATCGTTTCGGATATGGGGCTCCGCGGTATGCCGAGCGGTGCGGACCGTGCTCGCATCGGCGGTAGCGGCCGCGCGCTGCGCGCCGCGCCCGGCACGGCGTGCTGCCGTGCCGGGGGCTTGCGCACGTGCGTCAGCGATCCCGCTTCTTCGCCAGCTCCTCCATCATCGCCTTGATGGCCTCCGGCGACACGCTCGACTCGCCGAGATCGAAGACGAGCTTCCCCAGCTTGCCGGTGAAGGCGAACGGCACCTGGTAGTCCTTGTCGTCCACCGACGTTCCGGTATCGAGGCCGACGTCGAACGTCTCGTCCCAGGCCCAGATGAACGGCAAGGTCTTGGGCAGCGACTTCTGCGCCACTTGCTTGCCGTTGACCGACAGGGTGCCGGTGCCGCCGCGCGCGACGGCCAAGCCCTGGGGGTCCATCTTCCAGTCGAAGACGATGGTGTGCTTGCCCGCAGGCAGCGCATCGGCGCCCTGCCACTTCGGGCGCTCGATATCGAGCAAGTTCATGGTGAAGGTGGGCTTGCCGTCCTTGAGGTAGAGCCCGTAGCCCGAGAAACGCCCACCTTGGGTGACCAGCACGCCGTTCGCGCCGCCCTGCGGCACCTCGATGTCCGCGGTGATGCGGTACGAGCGGTTCAGGATCGAGGGGGCAACCGCGAACTGGTTCGAGGTCATCGGCGCGGTATAGACGAACTGCGTGCGTCCGGCCGCAGGGCCGGGTCGCTCGGCGGTCAGGGCCGCGACCTGCGAGTTGTTCAGCGGCAAGACCTGGTTGCGCGAAGCCTCGTAGAGCCACAACTCCTGCATCATGCGCAGCCTATCGGGCTCCTTTGCCGACAGGTCGTTGGTCTGCGTGGGATCGTCGACGAGGTTGAACAGCTCCCAGGTGTAGCCGTTCATGACGTCCGTCGGCGGATGCCCCGCCACACCTTCCCATGGCGTCACCGGCGGCACGGTGCTGGCCATCCAGCCGTCGTGGTAGATGGCGCGGTTGCCAAGAATTTCGAAGTACTGGGTCGTGCGCGTCGAGGCGGCGTTGGCGTTCGACTGATCCCACGTATAGACCATGCTGACGCCGTCAAACGGACGCTGGGCGATCCCGTTCACCATGTCCGGCTGCGGGACGCCGAGCGCATCCAGGACCGTCGGCGCGATGTCGATGACGTGGTGGAACTGGTTGCGGAGGCCGCCGGCATCCTTGATGCGGTTCGGCCACGTCACCACCATGCCGCTGCGCGTGCCGCCGAGATGCGAGGCGATCTGCTTGCACCAGCGATAGGGCGTGTCCATCGCAAACGCCCACGGCACCGCGAAATGCGGATAGGTGAGGTCGGTGCCCCAGACCGGGATGGCCGGCAGCATCTGCTCGACGGTGAAGGCGACGCCGTTGAAGTAGGCGACCTCGTTGATCGTGCCGTTCATCGACCCTTCGGCGCTCATGCCGTTGTCGCCGCAGACCCAGATGATCAGCGTGTCGTCGAAGTGGCCGAGGTCCTCGATTGTCTTGATGATGCGGCCGATCTCGTGGTCGGTGTAGGCCATGTAGGCGGCCCACACGTCGATCTGCCGCAGGTACAGCTTCTTGGCGTCGGCCGACAGTGTGTCCCATTTCGGCAGGAAGTCCGGCCAGGGCGGCAGCTTGGCGTTGGGCGGCACGACGCCGAGCTTCTTCTGGTTCTCGAAGATGCGCTCGGCGATCGCGTTCCAGCCGTCGTCGAACAGGTGCATCGCGCTGACCTTATCGACCCATTCCGGGGTCGGATGATGCGGCGCGTGAGTCGCCCCTGGCGCGTAATGGATGAACCAGGGCCGCTTGGGATTCGTCGCCGTCTGGTCGTTGATGTACTCGATGCAGTCATCCGCCATCGCCGTGATCAGGTTCCAGCCCGGCTTGCCGTTGTAGGGATGGATCGGCGTGGTGTTGCGGAACAGGTTGCCCGGCTGCCACTGGCTCGTGTCGCCGCCCACGAAGCCGTAGAAATAGTCGTATCCTAGGCCGACCGGCCAGCGGTCGAACGGTCCTTGAGGAGTCGCCTCCCAGATCGGCACGTTGTGGTTCTTGCCAAACCAGGCGGTGGCGTAGCCGTTCTCCTTCAGCGTCATCGCCATGTGCGCGGTTTCCGGGCCGGTGATGGAGTCGTAGCCGGGATAGCCGGTGCAGGCCTCGGCGACGATGCCGAAGCCGACATTGTGGTGGTTGCGCCCGGTCAGGAGTGCCGCGCGCGTTGGCGAGCACAGTGCGGTGTTGTGCATCTGGGTGTAGCGCACGCCGCGCTGCGCAAGGCCGTCCAGCGCCGGGGTCGGCACCACGCCGCCGAAGGCGGAGTTGGAGCCGAAGCCGGCGTCGTCGATCAGGATCAGCAGGATGTTCGGCGCCTTCGCCGGCGGCGCGATGGTCGGCGGCCAGGCCGGCGTGCTGTCGATCAGGTTCGGCTCGATGTTGCCGGCAAAGGGCGGCGTCGGCGTGGGCAGCACGCGGCTGTCGGGGAACTCGACCGCGGTCGGCGAACCCGGTTGCGCATGGGCCTGCCTGCGGAACCCGAAGCTGGCGAACGCCGTCGCCAACGCTCCCTTGGCCGTCGACATGAACAGTTGCCGGCGCTTCATGCGGTTACACTCCCCGAGTGGTTTCAGGCGTCGGCGTCACGAACGACGCAGCGGAAGCCGATGTGGCAGGTCGCGGTGTCGATCATCTGCGGATGCCGCGCCGCCGGACGGTAGCGGCGGCAGTAGTTCGGCGCACACAGATACGAGCCGCCCTTGATCACCTTGCGCGGGATGCGGACCTGCGGCTGCGCGCGGTCGTAGCTGCGTGCCTGCGCCCCGCCCCGCGGGTTGATCGGCACGCAGCACGGTCCCTCGGCCTCGGGCGGGTGATGGTCGGAGTACCAGTCCGTCGTCCACTCCCAGACGTTGCCCGCCATGTCGAACAGGCCGTAGCCGTTCGGCGGGAACGAGCCGACCGGCGCGCGGCCAGCGAACCCGTCCAGGCCGAGGTCGTGGAACGGAAACTGGCCCTGCCACGTGTTGGCCATATGACGGCCGCCAGGCGTGAACTCGTCGCCCCAGCAGAACGGCGCGCCGTCCAGGCCGCCGCGCGCGGCGAACTCCCACTCGGCTTCGGTGGGCAGTTCCTTGCCCGCCCACGCGGCGTAGGCGGCGGCATCCTCGAACGCGACATGCACGACCGGCTCGCGCTCGCGACCGTCGATGCTGCTCGCGGGGCCGTCCGGATGGCGCCAGTTCGCACCCGGCACGTAGGCCCAGCGGCTGTGGATATCGTTCATGTTCACGCGCCCGGTCGGCATGTGGAACACCGCCGAGCCGGGCGTGAGCAGCGCGGGATCCGCACCCGGATAGTCGGCCGCATCGAGCGGGCGCTCGGCGACGGTGCGGTAGCCGGTGGCGTCGACGAAGACGGCGAACTCGGCGTTGGTGACCGCGTACTCGTCCATCCAGAAGCCGCTGACCGTGACCGTGTGGACCGGCGCTTCCTCGGGGTAGGATTGTTCGGCGCCCATGCGGAACGTGCCGCCGGGGATCCAGCGCATGGCGCCGGAAGCTGGCGGCGATCCGGCGCGGTCGGCCTGCTCGGCGGCGGTTTCGGACATCACCCGTTTCCTCGATCCGGCGCCGCGCTGACAGCCGGCGTTAGGTACGCCGCGCGCCTGAGCGCGGGCGTTGACCTGGATCAATGCAAAGCTGGCGAAAGGCGGATCGACGCCGGTCCGCCGGCGTCGAACGTTGCCAAACCTACTTCTTCGTGCCGCCTGGAGCCGGCGGGGTCGCGCCGGGAGCCGGGCCGCCAGGGGCCGCGCCGCCGCCCGGGCCGCCGGCACCGCCCGGACCGCCCGGCGGCATCAGGTTCACGCCGTTCACCGAAAGGCCCTGGGCATTGTACACGACGTCCCAGAACAGCGAGCCGTCGGGCTGCGGCTTCGCCAAACCGCGCGCGAACACCAGCATCGGCACCGCCTGCGCCGCCTGCGGATCCCCCTGCACCTGCTTGAGCAGATCGTCGATGCCCTTGCCGGTAAGCTTCACCTCGCCGGCGATCGCCGACGGGTCGGGCTGCGTGAGCGTCACTTCGCCGACGCCGGTCATCGTGGCGGGGCCCATTTGGATCGCCACCGACTCCAGGCCGACCTTGACGCCGCCATGCGCGAACGCGGCCTCCATCGCCGGTCCCGCCGCGGCGTTAGGGCCTTGGTCGCCCAGCGCGATCGCTGCGATCCGCGTCACGTCGGCGGCCGAGATGCCGGTGAAATACGGCCGGATCTGTACGTGCGACGGGATGTAGGTCTTCATCGTGTCGGGAAGCTGAGGCACCTTGATCCCGTCGATACCGAAATCGAGCGTGATCTTCAGCAGCCCGTCCGGTGCCGACGCGGACAGCCCGAGGCCGATGTGGTCGACGCCGAACGGCTGCGCGCCCGTCGAGCTGAGGTTGTCGATCGCGTAGTCGACCTCGCCGCTGTCGGCGATGCCGTTCAGCGCATCGACCATGCTGAGCAACGCGGCCTTCTGCTCAGGGGTCGGCTGGCCGCCGGGGGGCGGCGCGGGCATCGAGCCCATCTGGCGCAGGCCGCCGACGATCTGGGCGATGCGCGCTCGCGCGACATTCGTCATGTGCGCCGCGATGCGCAGCCGGCCGATGCTGACATCGGTCTGCACACCCTTGTCGTCCTTGCCGGTGATCGCGATGTCCTTCACGTCGCCGGTGCCGTCGAGCGTCCCGTGATCAGGGCTGGTCGGAGCAACGCCACCCTGGATGCTGATGCTGCCGATGTGCTGGTCGGGCGAGCCCTTCTTGACGTCGTTGAAGGTGATGTCGCTGAGCAGCATGCTTTCTGCGGTAACGAAATTGACGCTCGGATCGAACGTCCAGCGCGATGTCTGTTCCTTGATGCTGAGCGCGACCTGGTCGACCGGCTTGCCGTCCGGACCCGGGCCCATGATCGTCGCCGGCGAGGGCAGCTCGAACTCGTCCATCGTCCACTGGCCGTTACCGACCGGCTTGGCGCTCGCCGTCGCGACGGCAGGCGTCGTGCCGTCCTCGGCACGCCAGTTCAGCAGCGGTATCTCGACCGAGTAGGCGTCGTCTTCCTGCTTGACGGTTACCTGGTCCGCGATCGGGTTGCCCCACTGCTTCATCATCGCCCGCAGCTGGGACTGGAGCTGATCGGCGGTCTGCTGATCGGCGGCGAGCGCGCCTGAGGTGAGCGCGACGGCGGCCGTCGCCAGGCAGAGACGCTTGAATCGGGACATGCGGACACTCCGGTGGAACGGGGTGCGCAATCTGCCGCCCAAACGTCCGGCGCGCCAGCACCCGCCGCGAGAAGTCCCCGCGGCGGGCGTCCACGCTTCAGTGACAGGATGCGTCGATGACCCGATGCGTCGGTCAGGCGCGGTCGGCGACCTCGACCAGCACCAGTTCGGCGTCCTGCTCGGCGGTGATGGTGACGGTCTGCTCGCCGGTGATCGCGGCACCGTCGCGCGTGCCGACCCGCTCGCCGTTGCCGCTCACCGCGCCGGTCGCCGGCACCAGGTAGGCGGCGCGTCCGGGCGCCATGCGGTGCGTCACCGACTCGCCCGCGCGCAACGTGCCGGCATGCAGGGCTGCGTCCGCGTGCAGCGGCAGCACGCCGTCGGGCGGCGTTGGGCCGGCGGCGAGCAGACGCAGGCCCTCGCCGCCCTTGGGGAAGCTGCGCGCGCCCCAGCCGGGTTGCACGCCGGTGCGATCGGGCATCACCCAGATCTGGAAGATGCGCGTCGGCACGTCCTCGCGGTTGTACTCGCCGTGGATGATGCCGCTGCCGGCATGCATCACCTGGATGTCGCCCGCTTCGGTGCGGCCTTCGTTGCCCAGGCTGTCGCGATGCGTGATCGCGCCTTCGCGTACATAGGTGATGATCTCCATGTCGCGGTGCGGGTGCGGGTCGAAGCCGGTGCCCGGCGCGATCTCGTCGTCGTTCCACACGCGCAGTCGGCCGACGCCCATGCGCGCGGGGTCGTGGTAGTGGCCGAAGCTGAAGTGGTGGCGGGCGTTCAGCCAGTCGTTGCGGAACCGGCCGAGCGAGCCGAAGGGTCGGACGTCGATCAACGGAGCCTCCATCGTTCGATGTTGAACTATTTGGCGGCGAAATAGGTGGCCGGCCTTCCGGTTCAAGCCTCCGCGTCGTCCTCGGGCCCGGCCGCAGCCTGGCCCAGCTTGCGGAGCAGCTCGCCCAGCCGGGCGAGCTCGGCCGCATCGAGACCGGACATGGCCTCGGCGATGTCGGCCGCGTGGCAGGGAAACAGCCCCGAAATCAGCGCGCGGCCCTGGTCCGTGAGCGCGACCTCGACGGCACGGCGGTCGGTTTCGCTGCGGGTGCGCCGCACGAGGCAGCGACGCTCCAGCTTGTCGATCACGTCGGTCATGTTGCCGGCGCTGGTCAGCACCTTGCGGCTGAGCTGCCGCTGGGTCAGCGGCCCGCGATGCAGGATCGCGTCGAGCACGCCGAGTTGGGTCGGCGTGAGGCCGTTTTCGGCCAGCCGGGGCTCGATCCTGGCGACGACCGCCTTGCTGGCCCGCAGCAGCTTGACATAGGCGGAGAGCGCGGCGGCCACACAGGGGTCGCGAGCGGCTTCGCTGGGGTCCTCGGGCCGGCCGGGCTTCGGCACTAGCGGTTCATCATCACCGGCAGGGTGCCCCGCTCCAGCACATGGCGGGTCACGCCGCCGAGAATGAGCTGGCGGATGCGGGAGTGCGAGTAGGCGCCCATGGTCAGCAGGTCGGCGCCGAACTCGCGCGCGGCGGCCAGCAGGCCCGCACCCACTTCGCGGTCCACCGGGCGGAAGGTGGCGATCTCGGCGTTCACCCCATGGAGCCGGAGATAGGCGGCCAGCTCCGGCGCCGCCGGGCCGCGCCGCTGGTAGTCGTCCGACCACAGGATACGCACCGCCGACGCCCGGTTCAGCCAGGGCAACGCGCCCCACACGGCGGCCGCACTCTCGGCGCTGCCGTTCCAGCCGACGGCGATGCGTGTCCCGACCGAGGCCGGGGTGGCGCGCGGGGCGATCAGCACCGGCCTGCCGCTGTCGAACAGCACGGCGTGCAGCGCGTCGGAGGACGAGACGTCCTCGCCCGCCTCCGGATGCGGCACGATGGTCAGGTCGGCGAGCCGCGCCTGCTGGGCGACGAGATCCTCCTCGCGCCCGGTGATCGATGCGAAGCTCGCGGTCGGATGGTCGGGCACCCGCGTCGGGTCCTCGATCGGCACGCCGTTTTCGGTGACGAACTTCTCGAACATGACGCGCACGGCCGAGGCGCGGTCGCCGCTCTCCTTCTCGGTCGCCGACATCATCTCTTCGATCATCGCGCCCGACAGGCCTTCGCCGGCAAGCGGAGCGACGTCGCGGCTGTCGACGCGCACATGCAGTGCGGTGACGTGGGCGTTGAAGGCACGCGCGATGAGCAGCGCGGTGGCGAGCGCAGCCTCGCCGGCCGCCGTGCCGGTCAGCGGCAGGAGCAGTTTACGGATGGGCATCGGCTATCCTCCCTGCGCGGCGGGCCGAGGCTATCGCATGCTGCCGGGGCGCCGCTATGGGAACAGCTTGCCGACCGCCCAGCCGCCGTCCTGCCGCGTGTAGGTCGTGCGGTCGTGCAGGCGGAACGGCATGTCCTGCCAGAACTCGAAGTAGCCCGGGACGATGCGATAGCCGGACCAGTGGGGCGGGCGGGGGATGTCGTCGCCGGGGTATTTCGCCTCGTTCTCCGCCACGCGCTGCTCGAGCACCGAGCGGGAGGACAACGGGCGGGACTGGTCGGACGACCAGGCGCCGATGCGCGACAGGCGCGGGCGCGACGCGTAGTAGGCGTCGGCTTCGGCTGCCGTGACCGGCTGCACGTCGCCCTCGATGCGGACCTGGCGGAGCAGGCTTTTCCAGTGGAACAGCAGGGCGGCGAACGGATGGGCGGCGAGTTCGTCGCCCTTGCGGCTCTGCGTGTTGGTGTAGAACACGAAGCCACCTTCATCGTGGCCCTTGAGCAGGACGATGCGCGCCGACGGACGGCCGTCCGTGCCGACGGTGGCGAGCGTCATCGCGTGCGGGTCGTTGACCTCCTTCGCGCCGGCCTCGGCGAACCAGGCATCGAAATGGCGGAACGGTTCGGCGTGGGCGACGGTGGGCGTTTGCTGCGTGTCCATGAGGCCTATCTAGCACCTGCAACGAGGTCCGCCAGCGCACGGCCCACGTCCTCCGTGCTCGCCTGCCCGCCCATGTCGCGGGTGCGCGGGCCGGCGCCGGACAGCAGCTTTTCGATCGCGGCCACGATGGCGGCACCCGCCTCCGCCTCGCCGAGGTGCTCCAGCATCATCGCGCCGACCCAGATCTGGCCGATCGGGTTGCAGATGCCCTGCCCCGCGATGTCCGGCGCGCTGCCGTGCACCGGCTCGAACATGCTTGGGTAGTTGCGCTCCGGGTTGAGGTTGGCACTCGGCGCAATGCCGATGCTCCCGGCAACGGCCGGGCCGAGGTCGGACAGGATGTCGCCGAACAGGTTGCTGCCGACCACCACGTCGAACCAGTTCGGGTGCTGCACGAAATGCGCGCACAGGATGTCGACGTGGAACTGCGCGGTCTTCACGTCGGGGTAGTCGGCGGCAACCGCGCGGAAACGCTCGTCCCAGAACGGCATGGTGATGGTGATGCCGTTGCTCTTGGTCGCGCTGGTGACGTGCTTGCGCGGGCGGGTGCGCGCCAGCTCGAAGGCGTAGCGCAGGATGCGGTCGGTGCCGGTGCGGGAGAAGACGCTCTGCTGCATCGCGATCTCCCGCTCGGTGCCTTCGTACAGCCGGCCGCCGATCGAGGAGTATTCGCCTTCGGTGTTCTCGCGCACGACGTAGAAGTCGATGTCGGCCGGTCCCCGGTTGGCGAGCGGCGTGCGCGTGCCGGGCATCAGTCGGCATGGCCGAAGGTTCACGTACTGGTCGAAGCCGCGGCGGATCGGGATCAGCAGGCCCCAGAGCGAGATGTGGTCCGGCACGCCGGGAAAGCCGACCGCGCCGAGGAAGATCGCGTCGTGACGGCGCAGCTGCTCGAGCCCGTCTTCGGGCATCATGCGGCCGGTGCGCTTGTACGTCTCGCAGGACCAGTCGTAGTCCGTCACGTCCAGGCTGAACCCGAACCGCTTGGCGGCTGCGTGCAGGACGCGAAGTCCCTGCGGGACCGTCTCCTTGCCGATTCCGTCGCCTGGAAGGGCTGCGATGCGGTAGCGACGGGCCATGGGCGCCTCCTGCGGACGATGTGATAGACTACACTCAATGAGAGGCTGCCCATGAGCGCATCGGTCAAGCCGCTGACCCTGGAGGAGTTCCTGGCCTGGGAACGCCAGCAGCCGCTGCGCTACGAGTTCGACGGCGTCCAGCCAGTCGCGATGACGGGTGGTTCCCCAAAGCACGCCCGCATGGACGCTCGTATCATCATCGCGGCTGGCACCCGGTTACAGCCGCCATGCGAGGTCTTTTCGTCCGTGCTCAAGGTCGTCTCGGCGACTGGGCGCTCCCGCTACTCCGACGTCACGATCGCCTGCGGAGCGACCGACGAGGACACCGACCTCATCGAGACTGTCGTGGTGTTTGAGGTGACGTCACCCACGACGTCCCTCACCGACCGCTGGGTCAAGCCGGTTGACTACCACAGCGTGCCCTCCATTCAGGTCTACGTCATTCTCGACCAGGCAGAGCCGCTGGCCGAGGTGTTCCGCCGCTCCGAAGGCTGGCAGCCGGTCACGGTGCAAGGCCGTGACGCCGTGATCCCCCTGCCGGAGGTCGGGATCAGCTTGCCGCTGGCAGAGTTGTATCGCTGATCCGCCTGCCGTGCCGGCCATCCGGCGCGGCTTGCCGGGCCGGACCCGGCGTGCCAACAGGGCCGAGCGACACCGAAGGACGCGAAATGCGGGACAGCGCCGGGCCGATCACAGCGCCGCTCACAGGCACGCTTCTGCAAGGCAAGCGGGGCCTGATCATGGGTGTGGCCAATGAGCGCTCGATCGCCTGGGGCATCGCCGCCGCCTGCGCCGCGCAGGGGGCCGAACTCGCCTTCACCTACCAGGGCGACGCGCTGGGCAAGCGAGTCCGGCCGCTGGCCGACAGCGTCCGCTCCGAGATCGTGCTGCCCTGCGACGTGGCGGACGATGCGACCGTCGATGCCGCCTTCGCGACCCTGGCCGAACGCTGGCCGCAGCTCGATTTCCTGGTCCATGCGATCGGCTTCGCCGACAAGCAGTATCTGCGCGGGCGCTACCTGGACACGCCCCGGGCCGCGTTCCTGCAGGCGCTGGACATCTCCTGCTATTCGTTCACCTCGGTCTGCCAGCGCGCGGTGCCGTTGATGCGCGCGGGCGGCAGCCTGCTGACGCTGACCTATCTCGGCGCCGAGCGCTGGATGCCGCACTACAACGTGATGGGTGTCGCCAAGGCGGCGCTTGAGACGTCGGTGAAGTATCTTGCCGCCGACCTCGGCGCGAGCGCCATCCGTGTCAACGCGATCAGCGCCGGCCCGATCAAGACACTGGCGGCCAGTGGGATCGGCGACTTCCGCTACATCCTGCGGTGGAACCAGCTCAATGCGCCGATGCAGCGCAACGTCACGATCGAGGAAGTCGGCGGCGCAGCACTCTACCTGCTGAGCGACCTCGGCAGCGGGGTCACCGGCGAGGTGCACCATGTCGACTGCGGCTATCATATCGTAGGCATGAAGAACCCCGCCGCGCCCGATATCGCCATCGTCACCGAGTAGGCCTGCAGGGGTGGCGCGATGAGCCACAACACGTTCGGCCATCTGTTCCGCGTGACCACCTGGGGCGAGAGCCACGGTCCGGCGATCGGCTGCGTGGTCGACGGCTGCCCTCCTCGCCTTAGACTGAGCGAGGCTGACATCCAGCCCTGGCTGGACCGCCGCCGCCCCGGCCAGTCGCGCTTCACGACGCAGCGCCAGGAACCCGACCGCGTACGCATCCTATCGGGCACGTTCGAAGGACTGACGACCGGCACGCCGATCGCGCTGATGATCGACAACGTCGACCAGCGCTCGAAGGACTACGGCGACATCGCCGAGCGCTATCGGCCGGGCCACGCCGACCTGACCTACGACCTGAAATACGGCATCCGCGACTGGCGCGGCGGCGGCCGCAGCAGCGCGCGCGAGACCGCGATGCGGGTCGCCGCCGGAGCCGTCGCACGCGTGGTGCTGGGCCCCGGCGTGACCATCCGCGGCGCGCTGGTGCAACTCGGCCCGTACACGATCTCGCGGGACCGCTGGGACTGGGACGAGGTGGCGCGCAACCCGTTCTTCTGCCCCGACGCCGAAACCGCCGCCGCGTGGGCGGAGTACCTCGACGGCGTGCGCAAGGCGGGCTCGTCGGTGGGCGCCGTGATCGAGGTGGTGGCCGAAGGCGCGCCGCCAGGCCTCGGCGCGCCGATCTACGGCAAGCTCGACGCCGACATCGCCGCGGCACTGATGGGGATCAACGCCGTCAAGGGCGTGGAGATCGGTGCCGGCTTCGGCGCAGCGTCCCTGCACGGCGAAGACAACGCCGACGAAATGCGCGCCGGCAACGACGGGATCGTGCGGTTCGGATCGAACCACGCCGGCGGCATCCTGGGCGGCATCTCGACCGGGCAGCCGATCGTCGCACGCTTCGCGGTCAAGCCGACCAGCTCGATCCTTGCGCCGCGCCTATCGGTCGATCGAGAAGGCCACGAGATCGACGTGTCGACCAAAGGCCGTCATGATCCGTGCGTCGGCATCCGCGCGGTGCCGGTGGGCGAAGCGATGATTGCGTGCGTGCTCGCCGACCACCTGCTGCGCCACCGCGCCCAGACCCCCGACGCGCCGACCGAGGCGCGGCTGCCGCTCGATTTCCGGCAGGTTTGACGGCAAGGAGACTTGACACTCGTGTGAATTATACTTCCGTGGTGTCAAGCGGCGCGGCATTTGCTCGAGCCGTGCTCTGTCGAACGCGTGCCTGATACGTAACCTTGCTCGGGACATCAGATGAAAACGTCGCCAGACATCGCCGCGTTGGACGAGTTCGTGCGCCTGATCGGTGCGCGGCTCTGGAAACAGCGGGTCGATGCGATCAAACGGGAAGCGCAATGCGGGCGGCGCGCCGGCAAGGCGGTCCTGCAGCGATTCGCCGTCCCGCTCGCGATCGAGCGGCTACGCAGCCGCATCAACCGCGAGCCGACCGTCGCCGAGTGCCGCGTCGCCGCCGTAGCGGCACACGCGGTGCGTGTGGCTCGTGGCATGGACGCCTCGGTTCGATCACGCCTGGTCGAGCGGTTGCAGACGGAAGTCGCTGAAGGCGGCGCGCTGGTTCCGACGTTCCACCTGATGCGCACCGCGATGACGCAGACCGCGCGGGGCTTCGCGGTCGCGTTCGCCGGGCTGGAGAACGACGCGCCGTTCGACTTGCTGATCGCGCGGGACGGGGCGGAGGCGGAGGTCGCCTGCGACGTCTTCTCGGCGGAGGAAGGACGCGGCGTGCACCGCGGCGCGTGGTTCCAGCTCGCCGACAGCGTCGATCCCGACCTGGAGACGTGGCTGTCGGCGCATCCCGGCCGTTACCTGCTCAAGCTGACGCTGCCACAGGGTCTGCAAGACGCCGACCGGCAGAGCGTCGCGTCACTGCACCGGCGCATCCGCGAGATGCTGGCCACGCAACGGCGGTCCGACCAGGACGAGGCGGTGGTCCTGCGGCTCGATCCCCTGATGCTCGCCGCGGCACAGGCGGACGAACTGGGCCTCATGTCGAGCCTGCGCCGGGAGTTCGGCCCCGAGGCGCACCTGTCCGTCACCGCGGCCGGCAAGGCCGTCTTCGTGATGGCGGCGCGAGCGGGGCGCGAGAACGAGGTCGCAGCGGCGGTGCGGCGGCGGCTCTGCGCAATAGCGCCGGCGCGGCTGACCGGCACGCGGCCCGGAATCCTCGCGCTGTTCATCGAGGACACCGACCGCACCGAGTGGCGGCTGCTGCGCGAACGGCTTGAGCTCGAAGGCGAGACGCGGCAGTTCCTGACCTGCCCCGAGGCGCGAGCGGTGATCGCGGTGACCTGCGCCTCGCGTCTGGAACTGTTCGGCTTCGCCGAGCCCGACGGCGTTGCCGACGGCGAATTGCGGTTCCGCAACCCCGCTCATCCCGCCGCGAAAGCGCCGGGCCTCGCACCAGCCGTGCTCTCATCCATGTGAGCGATAACGCCGTCGTTCGATGTGAGCGATAACCGTCGTCGTGTGACGGCGAGAGCACGCATCGTGGTACCGGAAGTGCTTGACTCCCGCATGTCGATGTGAGGCCGTTTGCATCACGCCACCGCAATGGTGACGAGAAACCGCCTCGGTGGCGCCACGTTTTACGGCTTTCTTATTCGCGGATGCGGCATGCAACCGCGCTTCGCATCACAGGAGCGTGGCGTGACTGAACTGGATTACGAAACCAAACTCGACGAGCTCGATCGTCTGCTGAACGATCCGGAAGTGCCGATGGAACCGGCACGTATCTGGTCGCTGCTGGCGGAGATCAGCGAGTACACGACGGGCAACGAGCGCGGCGCGACAGCCAGGGCGACAGCCACGGCCTAGGCCTGCTTCGTCGCCGCGATCAGGAACTCGCGATTCCCCTCTGGTCCGGTGATCGGGCTCTCTGTTAGCGCGACCACGTGCCATCCCGGCAGTCCGTCCCACCACGATCGGATGCGTTCGCACACCGCGCGATGCACCGCAGGATCGCGTACCACGCCTTTCGAGCCGACCGCGTCGGGTCCCGCCTCGAACTGCGGCTTGATGAGCGCCACCGCCCAGGCGCCGGGCGCGCACAACGCCAGCGGCGCGGGCAGCAGTGTGGTCAGCCCGATGAAACTGGCGTCGCACACCAGTGCTTCGATCGGCTCAGGGATCGTGGCGGCATCGAGGTAGCGGGCGTTGTTCCGCTCGTGCACCACCACGCGCGGGTCGTTGCGCAGCGACCACGCCAGCTGGCCATGGCCGACATCGACGGCGTGCACGCGAAGGGCGCCGTGCGCGAGCAGGACGTGAGTGAAGCCGCCGGTCGAGGCGCCGACGTCCAGGCACACCCGCCCCTCGGGCGACAGGCCGAACGCCGCGAGCGCGTGCGCGAGCTTCAGGCCGCCGCGCGACACCCAGGGATGGTCCTGGCCCTGCACGCGCAAGGCGGCGTCCTCGGCGAGCAGGTCGCCCGCCTTGGCGACGCGGCGGTCGCCGCTGAACACCTGTCCGGCGAGGATCAGCGCCTGCGCACGGGTGCGGGTCTCGGCGAGGCCGCGATCGACGAGAAGCTGGTCGGCGCGCCGCTTCAGGCGATGGCGCCCGCCGGGACGCGCACCGGTTGCGCGTGCACGCCGAGGGCCGCGAGCGCCGTTCGCACGATGTCGCTCGGCGCCAGCCCGGCGTCGGCGATCTGCGGCGCTTGCGTGTCGTGCTCGATGAAGCGGTCGGGCAGCACCATCGGGCGCAGCTTCAGCCCGCCGTCCAGCAGCCCCGCCCAGCACAGGTGCTGCATCACCGCCGCCCCGAAGCCGCCCACCGACCCCTCCTCGATGGTGATCACCACCTCGTGGTGGCGCGCGAGTTGCTCGATCAGCGCCGTATCCAGCGGCTTGGCGAAACGGGCGTCCATCACCGTCGCCGGCAGCCCCCGCGCCGCCAGTTCGTCGGCCGCGCGCAACGCATCCGCCAGCCGCGAGCCCAGCGAGACGATCGCGACGGTCCGCTTGCCGCTGCCCTCGCGCACCAGCCGCCCGCGCCCGAGCGGCAGCACCGTCCCGCGCACCGGCAGCACCGCACCGGTGCCCTCGCCGCGCGGATAGCGCACCGCGCTCGGCGCATCACCGATCGCCGCCGCGGTCGCCACCATGTGCACCAGCTCCGCTTCGTCCGACGGCGCCATCACCACCATCCCCGGCAGGCAGCCGAGATAGGCCAGGTCGTAGCTGCCGGCATGCGTCGCGCCGTCCGCCCCGACCAGACCCGCGCGGTCCAGCACGAAGCGCACCGGCAGCCGCTGGATCGCCACGTCGTGCACCACCTGGTCGTAGGCGCGCTGCAGGAACGTCGAGTAGATCGCGCAGAACGGCTTGAGGCCTTCGGTCGCCATGCCGGCGGCAAACGTCACCGCGTGCTGCTCGGCGATGCCGACGTCGAAACATCGGTCGGGGAACTTCTTGGCGAAGCGATCGAGCCCGGTGCCCGACGGCATCGCTGCGGTGATCGCCACGATGTCGGGATCGGCCTCCGCCTCGGCGATCAGCGCGTCGGCGAACACGCGGGTGTAGGACGGCGGGCCGCCCGGCGGCGCCTTCGCCTGCTCGCCGGTGGCGACGTTGAACTTCACTACGCCGTGGTATTTGTCGGCCGACTTCTCGGCCGGCGCGTAGCCGTGGCCCTTGCGGGTGATCGCGTGCACCAGGATCGGGCGGGCGTCGTCGGCGTCGCGCACGTTGCGCAGCACCGGCAGCAGGTGCTCGAGGTTATGCCCGTCGATCGGGCCGACGTAGTAGAAGCCCAGCTCCTCGAACAGCGTGCCCCCGGTCAGGATGCCGCGGGCATATTCGTCGGCGCGACGGGCGGCCATCTCGAGACCGCGCGGGAAGTGCTTGACCATGCGCGCCGCCGCCTCGCGCAGGCCCATGAAGCTGTGGCTGCTCATCAGCCGCGACAGATAGGCGCTCATCGCGCCGACCGGGGGCGCGATCGACATGTCGTTGTCGTTGAGGATCACCACCAGCCGCGAGCGCAAGGCACCGGCGTTGTTCATCGCCTCGTAGGCCATCCCCGCGCTCATCGCGCCGTCGCCGATGACGCAGACGACGTGGAAGTCGTCGCAGGCGCCGCGGGCGCAGCGCAGGTCGCGGGCCACCGCCATGCCGAGCCCGGCGGAGATCGAGGTCGAGCTGTGGGCGGCGCCGAACGGGTCGTACTGACTCTCGGCGCGGCGAGTGAAGCCGGACAGGCCGCCGCCCTGGCGCAGCGTGCGGATGCGGTCGCGCCTCCCGGTCAGGATCTTGTGCGGATAGGCCTGGTGGCCGACGTCCCAGATCAGCTTGTCCCGCGGCGTGTCGAACACCGCGTGGATGGCCACCGTCAGCTCGACCACACCCAGCGCCGAGCCGAGATGCCCACCGGTGACCGACACGGCGTCGATCGTCTCCGCCCGCAGCTCGTCGGCCACGTGCCGCAGCTGTTCGGCCGAGAGGTTCCGCAGGTCGGAGGGATAACGGACCCGGTCCAGAAGCGGCGTCGGCGGTGCCATCGAGATGTCCTTGTGCGGCGTGCGTCGTAGATCGTGTACGAATGTGGCCTGAATCAGTGCCGGCGGGAGACGACGTGAATCGCGAGGGCCCGTAACAGTGCGGCACGGTCGCCGAAACTGTCCAGGTGACCGGCAGCCTGCCTGGACAATAGCTCGGCATGGGCACGGGCCCGCTCGATGCCGAGTATCGCCACCAGCGTGGCCTTGCCGGCAGCCTCGTCCTTGCCCGCGGTCTTGCCGATCCCGGCCGTCGTGCCCTCGGCGTCCAGCAGGTCGTCGGCGATCTGGAACGCGGTGCCGATATCGCGGCCGTAGGCAGCCAGCAACTCGCGCTGATGGTGCGGCGCCCGGCCCAGGATGGCGCCCGCCTCGGCGCTGAACTGCAGCAGCCGCCCGGTCTTGAGCGCCTGCAGCCGTGTCACCTCGGGCGGCGAAAGGCTCTGCCCCTCGGCCAGGATGTCGATCATCTGCCCGCCGACCATGCCGCGAGCGCCCGCGGCGGACCCAAGGGCCGCGACCAGCTCGCAGCGGGCCTGCGGGTCCGAGTGCGTGTCCGGCTCGGCCAGCACCTCGAACGCGCGGGCCTGCAGCGCGTCGCCCACCAGGATGGCGGTCGCCTCGTCGTAGGCCTTGTGGGTGGACGGCTTGCCGCGCCGCAGGTCGTCGTCGTCCATCGCCGGCAGGTCGTCGTGTACCAGCGAGTAGGCGTGCAGCATCTCCACCGACGCAGCCACGCGCGCCGCGCATGTGCGCGAGACCCGGAACAGCGCCGCCGTCTCCATCACCAGGAAAGCCCGCAGCCGCTTGCCGCCGCCCATCGCCGCATACCGCATCGCCTCCAGCAGCCGCGCCTCCGCGCCGTCGGGCTCCGGCAGCAGCGCGTCCAGCTCGCGCTCGACCAGCTCGGCGTTCTGCGCCAGCGCGGCCGCAAGGGCATCCGGGTCGGCGTTGACAGGCACGGGAATCGGCATCGGCGGCCTTCGGTCGGTGAAGCGCATGCCCCTAACAGAGACCGGCATAGCTTCAAACATGACGCCTGCCGCCTGCCAGCGGTGCCCGCGCGGCCCGAGCCCGGGGAACTGTGGCCCGCTTGCCACAACCGTGGCCGTTCGGCATAGACGCGCGCCTGTCCGCCATGTGTAACATATGGCGTTCAGCCGGGCTTGGTTCCGCTCGAGGGCAGGTTTCGGGGTGCGTCTGATCCATCCGCGCTCGCCCGGCGTTTGTCGTATGAGGCATCGGCGTGTAATCCGACTCCCGAAGTCGGGTATAGATTACCGCCGGACGTTCGGAGTTGTTTGCACGATGCTGCGCGTCATCCTGGCCCAGCCACGCGGGTTCTGTGCCGGCGTAGAGCGGGCGATCGAGATCGTCGAGCGGGCGCTGAAGAAATACGGCCCGCCAATCTACGTCCGCCACGAGATCGTCCATAACCGCCATGTCGTCGAGGACCTGCGTACCCGCGGCGCCGTCTTCGTCGACGAGATCGACGAGATCCCGCCGGGCGCGATGACCATCTTCAGCGCCCACGGCGTCGCCCGCCGGGTCGAGGAACTCGCCGCCGAGCGCGGCCTGCCGGTGATCGACGCCACCTGCCCGCTGGTCGCCAAGGTCCACAACGAGGGCCGCCGCTACGCCGCCCAGGGCCGCGAGATCATCCTGATCGGGCATGCCGGCCATGCCGAGGTCGAGGGCACGATCGGCCAGATCCCCGGCCGGGTTCACCTCGTCCAGACCGTCGAGGACGTCTCGGCCCTCGCGGTCGCCGACCCTGGCAAGCTGGCCTACGTGACCCAGACGACACTGTCGGTCGATGACACGCGCGGCATCATCGCGGCGCTAAAGGAGCGCTTCCCGAGCATCGTCGGGCCGGACGTGCGCGACATCTGCTACGCCACCCAGAACCGCCAGTCTGCCGTGCGCGAGCTCGCCAAGGCCGTCGACATGATCCTGGTCGTGGGCAGCCGGAACAGCTCCAATTCCAACCGCCTGCGCGAGATCGGCGAGGAGCTGGGCAAGCCCGCCTACCTGATCGACGACGCCAGCGCGCTGGATCCCGCCTGGTTCGCGGGCAAGGAATCGGTCGGCGTCACCGCCGGCGCCTCGGCCCCGGAGATGCTGGTCCAGGGCGTGCTCGAGGGGTTGCGCCGCGTGGCCGAGATCGACATTTCGACGCTCGACGGGGTCGCCGAGGACGTGCGCTTCCGTTTCCCGGCCGAACTGGCCGACGCCTGAAAGGACGCTGACGAATGGCCGTGCCGCTGAACCAGGCGATCAAGGTGGGTGCCTATGTCGTCCGCCAGCACCTGTCGGGGCGCAAGCGCTACCCGCTGGTGCTGATGCTGGAGCCGCTGTTTCGCTGCAACCTCGCCTGCGCGGGCTGCGGCAAGATCGACTATCCCGATCCGATCCTGAACAAGCGCCTGACCGTGGCCGAGTGCATCGAGGCGGCCGAGGAGTGCGGCGCCCCGGTCGTGGCGATCGCCGGCGGGGAGCCGCTGCTGCACAAGGAGCTGCCGCAGATCGTCGAGGCCCTGCTGGCTCGCGGAAAGTTTATCTACCTCTGCACCAATGCGCTGCTGCTCGAGAAGAAGATCGACCAGTTCAAGCCGCACAAGAACTTCGCCTGGGATGTCCATCTCGACGGCGACCGCGAGATGCACGACCAGTCTGTCTGCCAGACTGGCGTGTACGACCGCGCGGTCAGCGCGATCCGCGCCGCCAAGGCGCGCGGCTTCCGCGTCTGCATCAACACCACGCTGTTCGACACCGCCGAGCCCGAGCGCGTCGCCGCGTTCATGGACGAGACGGTGAAGCTCGGCCTGGACGGCGTGATGATCTCGCCCGGCTACGCCTACGAGCGCGCACCCGACCAGCAGCACTTCCTCAACCGGCGCGACACGAAGCAGCTGTTCCGCGAGGTCTTCAAGCGCGGCAAGGGCAGGGGCTGGAAGTTCAACCAGTCCGCGCTGTTCCTCGATTTCCTGGCTGGCAACCAGACCTATCGCTGCACGCCCTGGGGCAAGCCCACGCGCAACGTGTTCGGCTGGCAGCGCCCCTGCTACCTGCTCGGCGAGGGCTACGCGAAGACCTTCACCGAACTCATGGAATCCACCGACTGGGACCGTTACGGCACCGGCAACTACGAGAAATGCGCCGACTGCATGGTGCATTCCGGCTACGAGGCGACGGCGGTGGTCGATGCGGTGCGTCGTCCGTGGAAGATCGCCGCGGTGGCGTTGCGCGGCCCTCGCGTGGACGGGCCGATGGCGCCGGAGATCCCGCTCGAGGGCCAGCGTCCGGCGGACTACGTCTTCGGCAAGGTCGTCCAGGAGCGGCTCGAGCAGATGCACGCCGAGGCAGCCGACTGACCGGCCACTTCGCTACGCCGTCGTCCACTCAACCTCGTCATTGCGAGGAGCGAAGCGACGAAGCAACCCAGGGCCGCGCGACGGATGCCGGCAGTGTTGCTCTGGGTTGCTTCGCTGCGCTCGCAATGACGCGCGAGAAATCGTCAACCTTCGAGAGCCGTCCGTGCGCCTGACTCGTCGCTCCGTTCTCGCCCTCCTCGTGACCTCCATCATCCTCACGCGCGCCAACGCGGCACCCGACACACCGCCTCCCGTCACCGTCGCGGTGCTGGCCTTCGACTACACCGACACGTCGGGCGAGGTGCGCGACCAGACCCGCGCGCACGCCGAATGGACGCAACGGATGGCAACCGACCTGCAATCCGGCCTGACCGCCAGCGGTCGCTACCGCGGCATCGGCCTGGACTGCGCCGGCAAGCCCTGCACGCCCGGTGCTGCCGACCTCGCGGATCTCGCGGCGCAGGCGCGCACGGCGGGTGCCGGCGTGATGCTGTTCGGCACCGTGGAGAAGCAGAGCACGCTGATCTCCTGGGCGCGCGTCCGCGCCGTCGATACCGGCACGGGTGCCGTGGTGTTCGACAAGTTCCTCAGCTTCCGCGGCGACGATGCCGCCGCCTGGCAGCACATGGAAAAGTTCGTCCTGCGCGAGTTCCTGGCCGCCGACATCCGCCCGTAACCGCCCGGTTCGCCCGCCGGGCGGGTCAACCCACAAAATAATTTCGTGGCCGAAAACTACACGCCTGCCGTCCGCAACGAGCTTCTCGCCGCGTTGCCCGCCGACATCCTCGCCCAGCTGTTGCCCAAGCTCGCCCCCGTGGACCTGCCGCGCCGGCAGAGCCTCTACGTCATGGACCATGCGATCGATGCGGTCTTCTTTATCGAGTCCGGCATGGCGTCGCTGGTCCGCCAGCTCGACGACGGCGTGCAGGCCGAGGTCGGCATCATCGGCCGCGAGGGCATGCTCGGCATCCCCCTGCTGCACGGCGTCGAGACCTCGTTCACCGACTGCTTCATGCAGCTCCCGGGGGATGGCCTGCGCATGCCGGCGGCAGCGTTCCGCCAGGAACTCGCCACCAACCCCGCGCTGCGCGCCCTGCTGCTGCGCTACGCCGAGGCGCAGTCCGACCAGGTAGCGCAGACCGCCGCCTGCAACGGCCGCCACGGGCTCGAGCAGCGCCTTGCGCGCTGGCTGCTGATGGCGCATGACCGCGCCGACGGCGACGTGCTGCCGCTGACGCAGGAGTTCATGGCGATGATGCTCGGCGTGCACCGGCCCAGCATCACCATCACCGCGGGCATCCTGCAGCGCGCCGGCCTGATCCGTTACGCATCCGGTGTTATCACGATCGTGGATCGCCCGAGCCTCGAGGCCGCCGCCTGCGAATGCCATCGTGTCGTCCGCCGCCGCTTCGAGCGGCTGATGGGCACGCCGCCGGCATGACCGGAGTCCAACCGCACATGTATGAAAGCTGACAGCCGGTCCCCGCGGCGCCGACTAACGTCACGGCTTGCGTCGCACGTCGCGCACCACGCGTCACTCGCGACGCCCGGTTCCTTGCGAAAGGAGCAGCCGTTGGGCAAGACGCAGCAGCGCGGACGGAACGAACGGCTTGGCCAGCACGGCCTCCTGCCGGCCGAGCTTTCCGATCGCATTCAGCGCGTCTGGCCGCCCGGTGATGTAGATCACCGGCACGTCCGGGTTGCGCTCGTGCATGAGCTTGGCGACCTCCGTGCCGGCCATGCTTCCCGGCATGTGGATGTCGGTCACCAGCAGCGAGAACGCGGTCGGCTTGTCGCGGATCAGCACGGCCGCGGCGTCGCCGTCCGCGGCCTCGCACACCTCGAAACCCGCCGAGGTGAAGTGCTCGGCCAGGATCAGGCGGATCAGGTCCTCGTCCTCAACGATGAGGATGCACATGGCCGTTCGGCAGCATTTCAATGCTTTCCTACTCGGCAACTAACTCCCGCGGCGCGCGATCGTTCGGCGGCGTGGATTCTTGCTGTATCGGCCTGTCGTTCATACGTCGCCAGACACGGAACCGAGAGGCACGGAACCGAGAGCCGCGCGAGGAGGGAAGGGAACGCGGGCGGTGGCTGACGAGTGGAACCGGGCTGGCCGCCGTCCTGGATCGGGCGCGGGGCGGTCGGCTCCTGCGGCCGGGGACGTCGCGCCGGACAGCCCCGCGGCGCCGTCCGGCGCCATCGCGGGGGCGGCGTTGCTCGCCGGGCTCGCCGACACGATCGCCCATCGCTTCAACAATCTTCTGACGGTGCTGCTGGGCAGCCTGGAGCAGTTGCGCGCGCAGAAGCTGGACGAGCTGGGCGTGCGCCAGCTCGACCGTGCCGAGGCGTCCGCCCAGCTTGTCGCCCGGCTGGCCGCGCAGATGCTGGCGGTCGCGCGCCGCGACGGCGGTCACGCGGAGGACGTCGAGCTGAACGCGGTGGTGTCCGGGTGCGACCTGATGCTGGGCCAGGCCGCCGGCGACCGGGCGACGCTGACGCTGGAGCTGAGTCCCGAGACGCTGCCGGTGCGGCTGGACCCGGTGGCGCTCGAGCTTGCCCTGTTGGCGCTGCTGCGCGACGCGGCCGGTGCGGCACCGGGCCCGCGGTCGGTGGTAGTGCGTACGGCGGCCCGTGTGATCGATGGCGGGGAGGACCGGCAGACGGTCGAGCTGTCGGTGACCGACAGCCGTTGCGCGACGCCGCCGGATCTGTCGACGATCGATCGCGTCGTCGCCGGCTGCGGCGGGACGGTTGCGGTTGAGACGAACGAGGAGACCACGGTCCGCCTGGTGTTTCCCAGGGCGCAGGGGGCGTAGGGCGGCGTCTTACCGGGACGGCGTAACCGACGCGTTCCCCACGCTCGCCCGTCATGGCCGACCCCCGGGACTGGCCGAAGGCCAGCCCGAGGACATGCCTTGTGCCGGCCATCCACGACGTCTTCCTTACGCGGTTTCGGTCACCCCTCGGGTGCGTCGGCACCCGCGTTCATGATCGCGTAAAGCCGGTCCATCTCCACATCGAACTCAGCCCATAGTGCCGCGCCTTCTTCCGGTGGCAGCGCCTCCTTGCCGTAGCGGAAGGCGTTTTCTTCCCGGATGATCGCCAGGATATCCGTCCAGGGCATCGTCTGCGCCGACTTCACCAGCGCCAGCGTCGCCTGCAACCGGGCGCGGATGATGGTCACCACCTCATCGCTCGGACGCTCGATCGCGGCTGGAGCCGAGGCGAAAAGATCAGACTGTACGGCCGACATCTGAACACGGTAGCCCGGCCCCCCGATTCGGGCCAGACTTGGCGGAATCGCCGGCACACAGCATCGTGCGCCGGTGAGCTGGCGCAGCGAAAGACTGCCGGAGATCGTGCGGGCGCTGGCCGGCAAGCCGCGCCACGAAGCCCTCCGCGGGCATATCACCGAACTGCTGCGTTCCGGCTTCGGCGCGTCCTACGAGGATATCGCGCACGAGGTCTGCCTCCTTGATAACAGCGGCCGGATCGACACGCTCTGGGGCGCGGTCGTCATCGAACTGAAGACCGATCTGCATCGAGAGATCGGCGACGTGCTCGCCCATATGCCGGACTATATCGCGGACGCCACACGTCGCTCCCGCAGCACACGCCCCGTCACCGGACTGACTACCGATGGAGCAACCTTCACCGCCTACGCCCTGCGCGACGGCAGCTTCCGGGAACTCGCGCGCTACAGCACCGCCCCGGACCACCTTGCAGCCCGTCCGCCTCGGATCGCACAGCGAGTTGAGCCTGTGACGTCGCTTCATCTCGCCCGCGTCGGCGTGACCGCGCCCTCAATCCGTCACGGCCCGCGAGGGGAGTTTCCCCGCGTGTACACGACGTAGAGCGGCGGGGGCTCCGCTAACGAGTAGGGCTGGGGAGCCGGTTGGTTGCGAAAGGAAGTCTACTTTTCTCTGAAGGCTTGCGCTATCTCAATCTCACGCATTGCGTTTCGTCTCTCCTCTTCGGTGAACATAGATGGATCTGAAAACTGCTCCTTGGCCTTCGCGAAATCACCGATTTCGACCAAATAGTTCGAAAGGGTTTGAAGATAGATTCGATAGTTCGTTCCTTGCCTATCCGGTTGTCACCCATACCCACTACCTGTAGAATGTGGAGACTGGGGCAGCTTGGCGGATGATGACGGGCATGGACGTTTTGGAGCGGGGTGACTTGTCGTTTCCGCGGT
>Ga0209656_10000065_pt1 | contig 69065 bp, 57 predicted proteins | sample BogFormECP12_OM2_FD_188239 | JGI IMG/M metagenome (GOLD analysis project Ga0209656, IMG submission 188239) | Bog forest soil microbial communities from Calvert Island, British Columbia, Canada - ECP12_OM2 (SPAdes) (version 2) | ecosystem: Environmental > Aquatic > Freshwater > Wetlands > Bog ...
GCTTGATGAACGGGTCGTAGAGCGTGCCGATCGGCAACAGGCGCGTGCCGAAGAGCGGCCCGGCGAGGCCGAGGGCGGCGAGCTCTAGGAACAGATTGCTCTCGGCGATGCCGAGCTCGATGTGCTGCCCCAGCGGCGACATCGCCCAGCATTGCGCCGAGACGACCCTTTCCTCGCGAAACGTGTCGGCGCGCTCGGCGCGGTCGAAGATCCCGCGACGATCACCCCGGTCCGCGTCACCGCCGCCCAGGCGATGCCGATCGAGCCCCGGGGCTACCTATGTCCCTGATCTGGGATATTACGACTGTGCTTGGTGGGCCAAGTTCGATAGCGCGCAATTGGCGCATCGTCACCCGGCTCGAATCCGACACGCCGCTGACGACGGTCGAGGGATCGCCTGTGCCGACGCAGGGCCCCATCCTCTCGGGCCGCAACGGCCATCTGCCCGCGCCCCTGTCCGGCAGCCGAAATAACCCTTTTGAGGAGCCGGTGTGCGAGGTTCGGGTCAAACTCGACACCGGCAAGGTGCTGCGCATCCTGTCTAACGACCTCGATGCTCCGGCCGCGGAGAATCGCGGAACTCTACAAGCGGCGTTGGGCCTTCGAGCTGTTCTTCCACTGGGTCAAGCAGATCCTCAAAATCCGCCGCTTTCTTAGCCGGTCTTGGCGCGCGGGGTCCAACCCGGGGAGAGCCCCCATGCGGATCCGCCGAACTACGATTTCGGCCGCGTTCGCTGTCGCGGTCGCCGCTCTGCCGGTCTCGGCCGCCGCTTTCCCTGTTCTGGCCGCAGATCATCCGTCTGTTGTACAAGCGAATCGCGGCGTGGCCGGCCGAAACCGACCGCACTTCGGAAGCACAAAGGCGAACCTGGTGGTCGCTCCCGCGCCGCGGCCGACCTTTGCGGAGAGCACTGCGGTGGGATATCGTCGTTGAAGGCTTCAGATCGCCGCGTACTTTGAGAGGTTGAACGCGGACATCAAAGGGAGGGAAGAGCGTCGATGCCCGAAGAGGCGGCGCCACGGGTTTTCATGAGCTACAGCCACGACAGCGCGGAGCACCGCGATCGTGTCCTTGCCTTGGCTGACCGGCTGCGCGCCGACGGCATCAACGCGGTGATCGACCAATACTTCCAGGCGCCGCCAGAGGGCTGGCCCGCCTGGTGCGCAGTGCAGATCGACACGGCAGACTTTGTCTTGATGATCTGCACCGAGACCTATCTCCGCCGGGTTATGCGTAAGAAAGAACCCGGTCTGGGTTACGGCGTCCTTTGGGAGGGACGTCTGATCAACCAGTATCTTTATAATGCAGGTTCGGTCAGCGCCAAGTTTGTGCCGCTGCTGCTCGCTGATGGCTCCGATGCGCACGTCCCGTTGCCGATGAAAGGCGGGACTATCTACCGGGTCGAAACACCTGAGGGCTACGAGTCCTTGTTGCGGCTGCTCAGTGACCAGCCGCTGACCGCAATGCCGCCGTTTGGAGCACCGAGGCCTTTGCCGAGGCCTTCAGGGCAAGCACGTAAAGTTATGCCTCTTACCGTCTTTATCGCGCACGCTAGGAGGGAAGAAGACCTTGCAGAGTCCTTGGCCCAGCCCCTCCGGAAAGCAGGCTACGAGGTATCTTATGAGGGTACCGTCCTAATTGGAGAATCAGTCGTACAGGAAACCGAACGCCTTCTTCTCGAGGGCGCACCAGTAGTGCTCTGCGGAACGGTACGGGCTTGCGGCAACCAATGGGTACGCCGTCTTGTTAACGCTGCGCGCCAAATCAACAATGGTATGCTCTTCATCCTCCAAATGGAGGAAGAGGCTGATGTGGAAATCTTTTCCTTCGGCGAAAGGATCTCTAATTATTGGAAGGACCCAGATAAGGCACTAACCGAACTAATTTCCGCTCTCCACAAATATTATCCGGTTGGTGAGGCAAACACTTCGTTCCGTCTCCTCGCCCGCGATAGCGTGAAGAGCGTGTTTCACGATACGGCGCAGACATCAGCCCGGCAGAGCCTGGGCATCCAAAAGGAGCAACCGCAAACGAGACGGATCTTTGTCAGCTTCTGCGATGCGGATGAAGCGGCCGCAGTGGAGATCGTAGAGGAGCTGGAAAATTCGGGGTTTCGGTGCTGGATCTCCAACCGGGACGTCTTGAGACGCTATCAGGAGGAAATTGTCGAGGCGATCGACGCGGCCCCTGCTATGGTGGCCGTATTTTCGAGCAATGCCAACCAATCAGATGAGATGAAGAAAGAGCTTTCCCTCGCCAGCCGAGCAAAGATACCAGTATTTCCCGTGCGCATCGAAATGGCGGAGCCGCAGGGAGCGTTCAAATACGAGTTCTCGATCAACCAATATATAGACCTGTTTCGTGAACGACGGAATGCACTCGAAAGGCTCACGACGTTATTGAAGCGTTTTTCCGGCCCTTCCGAATAGCTTTTAAGGCCTCTGCAATGCCGTGTGTATCCAAATCACCGTCGCGCTGATCGTCTTTCTGCTGCTCCGTCTGGCTCAACTTGCGCAGAACGTCATCAAAAACTCGCTGGTCTTCGCTCGACTGATCCGCGCCCATCTGATGCATTGCCGGCACCTTGATCGCCTGCTCGAAACCGGCTGCCCAATTTAATCACCTTCAACTGGTATTCCAATGGGACCACAGCTAAACCGGACGGCCGCGGGTTGGCGACCTACACGACGCAAGATCTCGCCGTCTTACTACAACGTGGGGGGCAAAGTGATATCGAGCAAATTTAGCCCCCACGAGAACCGATCATTTCTAAGAACGAATGCAACTAATCCGAGGTCGAGGTGAGGCCTTCTCGCGACAGTATAATTTGCGAATGCCCCGCGACGGTGGATTACCGAAGCGGCCACCGGCATCTCGGGCCGCATAAGCGGGTTCACCGATCGACGACGTCCGGGATCACCCCGTGATGACTAGAATCTCTTGAGTGTGCCTGAAGATCTGGGCGCTGTCGATACTGTCCCCGCCGCCCCCGCCGCTAACACCGGGAACATACAAGCGGCTGCCTCCCAGGCAGACGCGGTCAGGAAGCTCAGGGTATGGCGCTGGACTGTACTTTGGGGCAAGCGGGCCTTCACCTTGGCAACTACCATCTCGACTATTGCGCTAGTCGGTTGGATCATTTGGCTGGTGGCGGACGCAACGCTGCAGAAGCACAGTCTAGTTATAGACCCAATTGGCGTTCCTAAGCGATTGGCTGAAGATGGCCTCAGCACGGAGGTCGTCTCACAGCGCCTCCGCGACGAAATGAAGCAACTGCAAGAACGCGCTACGACAACAATGGCGAAAAATCAGGTAGATGTTTCTGCAAGCATACCGGATGTGACCATCCCCAAGGCTGGAGTGTCTGTGGAGACTGTGGCGGCCTGGCTTCGTAGGCTGCTGCCCGAAAGCTGGCAGCATGAAATATCCGGCGAGTTCGTTTTGTCTGGCCCGGAGCTTTCCGTTCGTCTACGCCTCAATGGCGAGGTCGTGTTCTCTGACGTGACCACCGCTTCGGACGGGCCGGGTAAGTTGATCGAAAGAGCAGCACTTAAGCTTGTTGAGAAGACGCAACCCTACGTCGCGGCGTCCTTTTTGTTCACAACGGGCGACCTCGTGGGCGCAACATCTCTTGCTGACCAGATAATTGCTTCGTTGCCGTCTACGGACGAAAGCGTAATTTGGGCACACATTCTCAAGGGATTGATCGCGGGACAGCACGATCGGCTGGACGAGGAAATCAGCGAGTACCGTCTCGCCGTCCGGCTCGCCCCGAAACTCGCATGGCCGCACAACAACCTCGGCACGGCCCTTGACCGGCAGGGCAGGCGGGACGAGGCGATCAGCGAGTACCGTCTTGCCATCCGGCTCGCCCCGAAACTCGCGGCGCCGCACACCAATCTCGGAAAGGTCTTTGACGAAGAGGGCAAGCGGGACGAGGCGATTAGCGAGCACCGTCTCGCCATCCGGCTCGACCCGAAACTCGCGCCGCCGCACAACAACCTCGGCACGGTTCTTGACGAGCAAGGTTGGCGGGAGGAGGCGATCAGCGAGCACCGTCTCGCCATTCAGCTCGACCCGAAATTCTCGATGCCACACAACAATCTCTGCAAGGTTCTTGACGAACAGGGCAAGCAGGACGAGGCGATCAGCGAATGCCGTCTCGCCATCCAGCTCGACGCGAAATCGGCCCTGCCGCACAACAATCTCTGCAAGTTTCTTGACGAACAGGGCAAGCAGGACGAGGCCATCAGCGAGTGCCGTCTCGCCATCCAGCTCGACGCGAAATCGGCCCTGCCGCACACCAATCTCTGCAAGATTCTTGGCGAACAGGGCAAGTGGGACGAGGCGATCAGTGAGTGCCGCCTCGCCGTCCAGCTCGACCCGAAATCGGCCCCGCCACACACCAATCTCGGCAAGGTCTTTGACGAACAGGGTAAGCGGGACGAGGCGATCAGCGAGTACCGTCTCGCAATCCAGCTCGACCCGAAATCGGCCCTGCCGCACACCAATCTCGGCAAGGTCTTTGACGAACAGGGTAAGCGGGACGAGGCGATCAGCGAGTACCGCCTCGCCATACAGCTCGACCCGGAATCGGCCCTGCCGCACAACAATCTCTGCACGGTCCTTGACCAGCAGGGCAAGTGGGTCGAGGCACTCAGCGAGTGCCGTCTCGCCATACAGCTCGACCCGAAATCGGCCCTGCCGCACAACAACCTCGGTAATGTCCTTAACGAGCAGGGCAACAAGGACGAGGCGATCAGCGAGTACCGTCTCGCCATCCAACTCGACCCGAGATTGTCGATACCGCACACCAATCTGTGCAAGGCTTTTGGCGAACAGGGCAGGTGGGACGAGGCGATCGGCGAGTGCCGTCTCGCCATCCAACTCGACCCGAAGTCCCCGCCGGTCCGCTACAACCTTGGGAAGATACTGGCTGATCAGGTCAGCTCCGAAACGGCGGAAGATCGGGCAATTCAGCTTCTGACGGAAGCATGCGAGCAATTCGTGCTCGGTGCACACCTTGCTTCGAATGACCCGCACTATACCTATGCCGTGCATCTGATCGACGCCAAATTCAGCAATCGGGGCCATTGCCCGCCATAAGGACGAGCGTAAATCGATGATACTATTCGGACATGAAGGGCGAGCGTAAATCGATGATACTGTTCGGACATTAAGGGCGAGGCGTGAGGTTGGTAAATCTGCTCTGAGAGGATATTGACTTGACAGTCGTACGTGCTGGCTGGGCGTGGAGCCATCGAATAGCTCCAAGCGCCCCGCCCGCATAGTGGTCCTCAGCGCAATGCCGTTAGGCAGGCGCGGGAGGCGGCGTCGAGGATTGCGTCGGTGTCGATGCCGTAGGCGCGGTAGAGGTCGGGGATGTCGCCGGATTGGCCGAAGCGGTCGACACCGAGCGGGACGATCGCGTTGCCGGCGACCGCGCCGAGCCACGACAAGGTCGCCGGGTGAAAGTCCCCAACGGTGACGAGTGCGGCACCCGGGCGCAGGCGGGCCAACAGCCGCTCGGCCACACCGCTTTCGCCGCGAGCCCGCGCCGCCCGCCAATCGCGGTGCAGGCGGTCGGGCGAGGTGATCGCCAGAAGCCCGGCTTGCGGGATGTCTTCGGCGACGGCCTGATACGCGGCGAGCGCCTCGGGGGCGACCGCGCCGCAGTAGGCGATCGCGAATTCGGCATCCGGTCCGGGCTCGGAGAGCCAATAGGCGCCGGCAACCACCGCCTCGGCGAGGTCCGGGTCGATCGTTCGCTGGGGCTGTTCGATCGGCCGGGTCGACAGCCGGAAATAGACCGACTCGCCGCCCTCGCGCTGGATCTCCTCGAAGGCCCAGCGCAACAGGATCGCCAGCTCGTCGGCATAGGCCGGCTCGAAGCTCGTGAGCCCGGGTTGGGCGAGCCCGGTCAGCGGCTCGCCGACTGACTGGTGCGCGCCCCCTTCGGGCGCGAGTGTGATCCCCGAGGGGGTCGCCACCAGGATGAAACGCGCATCCTGGTAGCAGGCATAGTTCAGCGCATCCTGCCCGCGCTTGATGAACGGGTCGTAGAGCGTGCCGATCGGCAACAGGCGCGTGCCGAAGAGCGGCCCGGCGAGGCCGAGGGCGGCGAGCTCTAGGAACAGATTGCTCTCGGCGATGCCGAGCTCGATGTGCTGACCATGCGGCGACATCGCCCAGCGTTGCGCCGAGACGACCCTTTCCTCGCGAAACGTGTCGGCGCGCTCGGCGCGGTCGAAGATCCCGCGGCGATTGACCCACGGCCCGAGATTGGTCGAGACCGTGACGTCGGGCGAGGTCGTCACGATGCGTTCGGCGAGTGCGGCCTCGCGCGCGGCGATATCGCCTAGTATTCTGCCAAAGGCTTCCTGCGTCGAAAGCCTGGTACCGCGGGGCACTGGAAGACTGTGCGGCACGACCACCGCAGCGGCGTTATGGCGGCGCGGGCGCGACCTGGCGAGCGGCACGCCTTCGAGAAATTCGGTAAGCCGCTCCGGCGGCAGGTCGAGCCCGGCGAACCGCTCAAATTCGGCGCCCTCGGCTACCCCCATATTGTGCCGGAAGGAGGCCATCTGGTCGAAGTTCATCAACCCGGCGTGGTTGTCCTTGTGACCGGCAAAGGGCAGCCCATAGCCCTTGATCGTGTAGGCGATAAAGCAGGTCGGCCGATCGTCCTCGACCGCGTGGAAAGCCGCCAGGACCGAATCCATGTCGTGGCCGGCGAGGTTGGTCATCAGCCGCTGCAACGCCGCATCGTCGTGGTCGTCGAGGATCGCGCGGATCCCGGGATAGCGGTTGAGGTCGCGGTGGAGATGCTCGCGCCAGCCCTCGCCGCCCTTATAGACCAACGCCGAATAGAGCGAATTCGGGCAGGCATCGATCCACTCGCGCAGATGATGCCCGTCGGGGCGGGCAAAGGCGGTCTCCAAGAGCCGCCCGTACTTCAACGTCACGACCCGCCAGCCCATCATCTCGAACAGCGCATCGATGCGGCCGAAGAGGCGATCGGAAACCACCGCGTCGAGGCTCTGGCGATTGTAGTCGATGACCCACCAGAGGTTGCGGACGTCGTGCTTCCAGCCTTCGAGCAATGCCTCGAAGATGTTGCCCTCGTCGAGCTCGGCATCGCCGGCGAGCGCGATCATGCGGCCGGGCGGGTCGTCCGTCGGCACCAGGCGCTTGAGGCGAAGGTAATCCTGGGCGAGCGATGCGAATAGGGTCATGCCGACGCCGAGCCCGACGGAGCCCGTCGAGAAATCGACGGTCTCGCCGTCCTTGGTGCGCGACGGATAGGATTGCGCCCCGCCAAACCCGCGAAATCGTTCGAGCTTGTCGCGCGTCTGACGGCCGAGCAGGTACTGGATGGCGTGAAAGACCGGCGAGGCATGCGGCTTGACCGCGACGCGATCCTGCGGCCGCAACACATCGAAATAGAGCGCCGTCATCAGGGTCGCCACCGAAGCGCTCGACGCCTGGTGCCCGCCGACCTTGAGCCCGTCGCGGTTCGGTCTTAAATGATTCGCGTTATGAATCATCCAGGTCGACAGCCACAGCACCTTGCGCTCGAGCGCCGTCAGGCAGGCGAGCTTGTCGTCGGGCGTCGCTTGATGCTCTCGGCCGAGCCCGCTTTCAAGGGTGCGCAGCATCGTTCAACTCCGGCCTCGTCCCCGCAGCTTAGCCGAATCCCGTCGGGAAATCGCGGCCAACCGGCGGGCAGCGCAAGCCGGTTGAACCCACCTGCGGCAATTCCCGGTTATTTCCCGGTTAGCCATTTTGGTTCCCGGTTTCGCAGCGCACAAATTCCCCGTTCCAGAGTACCGGGAATTCATAAGTAAGTGTCTGATATAGAAAGATTTATCGACGACTATTAGAGCGATTTTACGCCGGAAATCGAATTTTTTCCCGGTTTTTCCAGCATAACCGGGAAGGGGAGCCAGGGCGGTGCGGGGAGGGGCATTTGACCGGGCTTCGCCGGATGCTTACATAGACCGAGATAGGCCGAGCCGGGAGCGTTAGCGATATGGCTGAGAGCACGAGCGAGATCGAGGAGCGCCGGATCGTCCTGACCGAGAGTGCCGCGCGGCGCATCGCGCTGTTGAGAGCCCAGGAACAGCTCGAGGATGCGTTTCTGCGGATCGCCGTTTCGGGCGGCGGGTGCTCCGGGTTTCAATACGGCTTTACCTTCGACGATCGGCGCAACGACGACGATTTTCTGTTCGAGCGCGACGGTGTCACCGTCGTCGTCGACGATGTCTCCCTCGGTTTGTTGAACGGCGCCGAGGTCGATTTCGTCGAGGATCTGATGGGTGCCTCGTTCCAGATCCGCAATCCGAATGCCGCTTCTTCCTGCGGCTGCGGCAATTCCTTCTCGATCGGCTGACCGCTCGTACCCTTCCGGCCGTGAAGATCGCCAGCTGGAACGTCAATTCGGTCAAGGCGCGGCTACCGCATCTGCTCGCGTTCCTCGAGGAGGCGCAGCCCGATGTGCTGTGCCTGCAGGAGACGAAATGTCCGGCGGCTGATTTCCCGACCTTGGAGACCAAGGGGCTCGGCTACCACGTCGAGACGATCGGGCAGCGCGCCTATAACGGAGTGGCGCTGTTGTCGAAGCGTCCCGCGGAGGAGCTCGTTTGCGGCTTGCCGGGCGGCGAGGGCGACGAGCAGCCGCGTTATATCGAGGCGTCTTTTGGCGGTGTCCGCGTCGCTTCGGTCTATTTGCCCAACGGCAACCCGGTCGGGACCGACAAGTTCACCTACAAGCTCGCCTGGATGGAGCGGCTCGTCGACCATGCTCGGGATCTGTTGCGCCGCGAGATCCCGTTCGTGCTCGCCGGCGACTACAACATCTGTCCAACCGACAACGATGTTTATGATCCTGTGGCGTTTCGCGACGATGCGCTGTGCCGGCTCGAGGCGCGATCGCGGTTCCGCGCGCTGGTCTATCTCGGGCTGACCGACGCCTACCGCGTCTTCCACCGCGAGCCGCACCGTTACACCTTTTGGGACTATCAAGCCGGGCGCTGGCACCGCGACGAGGGGCTGCGCATCGATCACCTGCTGCTCTCGCCGCACGCGGCCGACAGGATCGCGGCATGTGACATCGACAAGAAGCCGCGGGCCAAAGAACGTGCTTCGGACCACACACCGATCTGGTGCGAGCTGGCGGTTTAGCCTATCCCCCCGGCAGATATCGCGCCGCCGCGGCGGCGCGAGTGTCCTTTCCCTCCCTGAACGGCGCGAGCGGGACGATCACGAGAGCGCGATCTCCCGGCCCGAGCTCGGCGAAATCGTCGGCAATCGCAAAGTCGCCCTGGCGCGACACGGCCAGCAGGATCGCATCTCGCGGCCCCCGACGGCGAGCCATCCTCGGCGATGCCGACCTCGCCCACGGCAAACTCCTGGCCGGCAAACGCAACGCGCCCGCGCGAGCCGGGGAAACGCGATAGGCCGACAAAGGCGGGAGCCGCCAGAGCTGCGGCCGAATAGGTCGTCTCGAACTCGAAGTGCCGGGCGATCGATTGGGCGAAGCTCGCTTCGGCGATGCGCAGCACGATCGGCATTGTCGGATTGCGGGCGCGCGCGCCGAGTGCGATCTCCAGGTTCAGGGTATCGACATTGGTCAGAGCGATCAGGCCATGCGCCGAATTCAGATTGCACAGATCGAGTGTCGCGTCGCGGCTGGCATCCCCAGTCAGCAAGTCGAAGCGCTGCTCGCGCGCCCTTTCGACGATGGCCGGATCGGGAGAGATCTCGACGACGACCAGATGCTTGCCGAGAGCAAGGAGCAGGTCGATCACCTCGCTGCCGATGCTGCCGGCACCGCAAACGACGATGTGCCCGCGACGACGCACCGGACGCAGGCCTTGCATCCTGACCCAGTGCACCCGCGTCAACAACGAGGCGCCGAAAGCGATGAAGAGTCCGGTAATGATGGTGCCCGCCAGCATCAGCAACATCGCGCCGACGATATCGACGGGGTGGCTCCGGTCGGGGGTCAGATCGCCGTACCCGGTCGTGGTCATCGTCGCGACGACAAAATAGACGGCGTCGAGCCAGGCACCTTTGAAGGCGGCGTGGAAGTACCAGGTGCCCAGGAGCAAAACCGTGAGCGCCGCCGCTGCGAGGCGAACGAGGATCGGGTTGAGCCGAGGCGGCTGGCGTCGACCACGGTGCAACAGCGACCGCAGCCTTCGGCCGAGCGCCGGATGGGTCCGCGCGGCGGGCCGGCGCGGAGTGCTGCCCTGCAGCCCGGCGACGTCACCATAGACGACCGGCTCCGCCCAGCCCGCGAGGACCGTGTCGCGCGCGAGCTCGGTCTTGCCATCGACCGCAAGGATGCGTGCGCCCAGCACCCGCTCGGCGCCCGCGACGGTCTCGCCGCCGACGCCACAGCTTTCGGCGACTCGCGTCGCAAAGCCGGTCAGCGGGCCATCGGGCTCGGGGAATTGCAACCCGCGGAAGCATGAGGGGTCGACCGCGGCGGCGGCATAGGTCGCGGCCGAATGCCACGCCAACGACAGGACCGAACAGTTCGGAAGATTCTGTTCGATTTTGTGCGCCAGGGTTCGGTTGAACTGGCGAAGAACGATGCGGATGCGCGGGTTGGCGTCCCGCGCCAGCAGTGCCGCGGGCAGGTTGAGCTGATCATCCGGCGAGAGTGCGAGGATCGTGACCGCGTGACGCACACCAGCGCGGTCGAGCGCTTCGGCGCTGTCGGGGCGCGCTGCGGCAATGTGGGGCGCGCCGATGCTCTCCACCGCGCGGGCAAAGTCGGGATCTCGGCGCCATAGCACCACGACGCGATGGCCTTGCAGCGCACAGAGCTCTTGTGCGGTGCCGAGCGCAATCGCACCACCGCCGACGACGACCATCACCGGATCGCCGGGCTCGGCCACGGCAGGCTCCTCAGCGATCCGGATCGGCAGGATAGGCGTGTCGGACCCCGGCACCGTCTTCGACGTTCCACCCCCCCGTCGGACCTTCCGGGGAAACCGCGCTGGCGGCGATCGGCACTTTGCCGTAGCCGCCTGGAATATCGAGGACATAGGTTGGCTGGCACAGCCCCGAAATGCTGCCGCGGAGCGAGCGGACGAGACCCTGGCCAGCCGCGATACCGGTACGGAAATGCGCGGTGCCCCGGGCGAGATCGGCATGGTGAAGGTAGTAGGGCTTGACGCGCATAGCGACGAGACCCCGGAATAGGGCCTCCAGCACGGCCGCATCGTCGTTGACGCCGCGCAACAGGACGGTCTGCGACAGGAGCGGGATCCCTGCGCGGCTCAGCCGGGTCAGCGCTTCTCTCGCTCGTGGAGTCAATTCGCGCGGGTGGTTCGCATGAACCACCACATAAACCGCCTTCTCCGCCGCTAGCGCCTCGACCAGCGCGAGTTTCACCCGGCGAGGGTCGACCACCGGTACGCGCGTGTGGAAGCGGATCACCGCGACATGGGGGATCTGGTCGAGCGTGCGCACGATGGCGGCAAGACGGCGCGGCGCCAGGACAAAGGGATCGCCGCCGGTGACGATGACCTCCCAGATCTCCGGCCGCCGGCGAATGTAATCAAAAGCGCGTTCGAGCGCCGGCCGGTCCAGCATCGCGGGTCGCTTGCCGACCACCTCGCGGCGAAAGCAAAAACGGCAATATACCGGGCATAGCAAGGTCGGCTTCAGCAGAACCCTGTCGGGATAGCGATGGACGATCCCGGGAACCGGTGACCACCGCGCGTCGCCAATCGGATCGGCGCGCTCTTCGTCGGCGATCTTGAGTTCCGCCCCGCTCGGCACGAACTGCGCGGCGATCGGATCGGCGGGGTCCGCCGGGTCGATCAGCGCTGCCACATCCGCGGTTAGAGCGACTGCAAATTCTCCGGCCACGCGCTTGATCTCTTCGAGCCGGCTGGCCTCGACCAGCCCGGCGGAAACGAGATCCCCCTCGCGAAGCGGTTCGGCCCGCACCATCAGGTTGCCGCCAGCCGATCGTAAGCCGACTTCAAGCGATCGCGGTCGCGAGCTACGTCCGCCTCGCGCTCGCGCTGCTCCTCGACGACCTCTGCCCTAGCCTTGGCGAGGAAGCCTGGGTTGGCTAGTTTGGCGGCGATCTTGGCCAACTCCGCATCGAGCCTGCTGATTTCCTTGCCCAATCGCGCCTTTTCACCGGCGAGATCCACTACGTCTCCGAGACGCAGGATCAAGGTTGCACCGTCTACGATCGCCTGGATCCCACCCGCCGGCACCTTCGCGACCGGCTCAAACCCGTCAACCCGGGCAAGGCGCATGAAATGTTCCCGATGCCGCTCGATCCTTTCTGCTGCGAACGGCTCGGCGTCCTTGAGAAAGAGCGGGATCCTGGCGGCTGGGGAAACACTCAGTTCGGCGCGCAACGCACGGAGCGCCGAGATCGCATGGACAACCCATTCCATCTCGACCGAGGCGCCGGGATCGGTAGGCTCGGCCGGGAAATCCGGCCACAGCGCGGTCAGCAAAAGCCCGGCCTCAGAGCCGGCGAGGTTCTCCCACACCTCCTCGGTAACAAACGGCATGATCGGGTGCAGCAGATGGACGATGCGGCCCAACACCCACGCCGTCATGGCCTGAGTCTCGGTGCGTGCCGCGTCATCGTCCCCTTGCAGGATCGGCTTGGTGAACTCGAGATACCAGTCGCAGTACGTGCCCCACACGAACTGATACAGGCGGTTCCCCGCTTCGTCGAAACGGTAGGCGTCGAGAGCCGCCGTGACCGCAGCGGCGCAGTCGGACACCGCCCCGGCGACCCAACGGTTGACGGTAAGCTCGCATTGTGTCGGGGTGAAGCCGGCGACCAGCGCGCAACCGTTCATCTCCGCATAGCGGGCAGCATTCCACAGCTTAGTCACAAAATTGCGGTACCCTTCGACTCGGCGTTCGGCGAGCTTGATGTCGCGCCCGGGCGCGGCCAATGCCACAAGTGTAAACCGCACCGCATCGCAGCCGTAGCGGTCGATCAGATCGAGTGGATCGATGATGTTGCCGCGCGACTTCGACATCTTCTGGCCGCGCTCGTCGCGCACCAGCGCGTGGATGTATACGGTGCGGAACGGCACCTCGCCCATGAAGCGCAGCCCCATCATCATCATCCGTGCGACCCAGAAGAAGATGATGTCGAAGCCGGTGACCAGCACATCGGTCGGGTAATAGCGCTTCAGGAAACGGTTCTCTTCAGGCCAGCCCAGGGTCGAGAACGGCCATAACGCCGAGGAGAACCAAGTGTCGAGAACGTCCTCGTCCTGGGTCAGCGTGACCGGCCGGCCGTATTTCGCCGCCGCCTCGGCAGCCGCTTCCTCCTCGCTCTCTGCGACAAAGACCGCGCCGTCGTGATCGTACCAGGCCGGGATCTGGTGCCCCCACCACAGCTGGCGCGAGACGCACCAAGGCTGGATGTTGCGCAGCCAGTCGAAGAACGTGTTCTCCCATTGCCGCGGCATGAAGCGAGTGCGGCCGCTTTCGACCGCCTCGATCGCCGCCCGGGCCAGTTCGCCCGCGTTGCAGAACCATTGGTCGGTCAGCCAGGGCTCGATGACGACGTCCGAGCGATCATGATAGGGGACCATCAGGGTATGATCTTCGACCTTGTCGAGGAGACCGGCGGTCGCGAGATCGGCAACCACCTTGTCGCGCGCTGCGAATCGGTCGAGGCCTCGATAGGCCGGCGGCACCGCGTCGTTCAGCCGAGCGTCCCGATCGAAGATGTTGAGGAGCGCCAGGCCGTGCCGCCGGCCGACCTCAAAATCAGCAAAATCATGGGCCGGTGTGATCTTGACCGCCCCACTGCCGGTTTCCGGGTTGGCGTATTCGTCGGCGACTATCGGGATCAGCCGGTCGACGATCGGCAGCCGCGCGAACTTGCCGACCAGTCCGGCGTAGCGCGCATCCTCCGGATGCACCGCCACACCGGTGTCACCTAACATCGTCTCAGGGCGGGTGGTGGCCACGACGATGTGACATCCGGGTTCGCCGTCGATTGGATAACGGATATGCCAGAGCGTTCCATTTGTTTCGCGGTTGTCGACTTCGAGGTCGGAGATCACCGTGTGCATCTCCGGGTCCCAGTTGACGAGCCGCTTGTCGCGATAGACCAGTCCGTCGCGATAGAGCTGGACAAAGACTCGACGCACGGCGGCAACAAGGTCCGGGTCCATCGTGAAGCGCTCGCGCGACCAGTCGGGCGAGGCGCCGAGTCGGCGTAGCTGATTGATGATCGTGCCGCCGGATTGCGCCTTCCACTCCCATACCCGCTCGATGAATTTCAGGCGGCCAAGGCGCTGCTTATCGACCTGCGCCTCCGCAAGCTGGTTGGTGACGACAATCTCCGTGGCGATGCCGGCGTGATCGGTACCGGGTTGCCACAGCACGTCGCGACCCCGCATGCGCTGATAGCGGACCAGCACGTCCTGCAGCGTAAAGGTCAATGCATGCCCCATGTGCAAGCTCCCGGTCACGTTCGGGGGCGGCATCATGATCGTGTAAGGCGGTTTGCCGCTGTCCGGATCGGCGCTAAATCCGCCGGAACGCTCCCACAGGGTGTACCGGCGCGCCTCTACGGCGGAGGGTTGATATGTCTTGTCCAGCATCGCCGAACCGTCCTCGACTGAGCAGTTAGGCAGAAACCCCTCGGCGCGTTTCGAGTAAGGCCGGCCACATGCCATTATCCGAAGAGGCGTCTTGAAACGCGATCAGCGCAACCCTGCCTCGCCGACAACGCGGGCGATCTCCTCACGGACCAGTCGCTCGACGATACCGGGGAGATGACCGTCGAGCCAGGCTTGGAGTAACGGCCGTAGCATTTCGCGCACGATCTCCTCGAGCGTGCGCTCAACGCCGCCGAGCGGCAGTTCTGTCTCATCGCGCCGCTCGCGCGGCAGCGCACCGAGCTGGGCGAACGCGGCGGCCGCAGCTCCCGAAGTGACCGCCGAGACGATGCGCTCGCGACCGGGGTCGAGCCTCGGTTCGAGCGCTGCATCGGCGCGCGACGGTCGCGGCTCGATTCCCCCGGTGGCATCCGCCGGCGAGGCGGTTGGCGCATCGGGCGCGCCCGACGCCGCGGTCGCACCTTCGGCCCACGGAGATATTCGGCGCACGGAACCGTCCTCGTTGACCACTTGGGTCAGTTCGAGAATGTCGCTCTTCTCCCCCGGGGCGGGAGCGACGGTGTCGCTCTGCGCTTTGGTCCCAACCCGTCTGTCCGCCGGGTCTTTGTCCTCGGCGATGATGCGGCTGATGGAGGCGATGATCTCCTCCATCGAGGGCTCTGGTTGCGATTTTTCGGCCGGCATGGAAGCACCCGATGAATTTCGACTAACTTGGATAGAGCGCCCGTGATTTGCCAGCGCGATCGTTTGATGCGCCGGCTCACTCCGAAAGACCGCCGCGGAAGCCGATCCACTTGTCCCTAACCTGCTTGAAGTGCCGCTCCATGTCATAGAGCTTCACCGGCAGTTTGAGCTCGGGCGCAATCAGCCGGCCGGTTGCCGCGGCCACGTTGAACTCGGCGAGCGCCGCATCATGTTCGGCGGTGACGAGTTGGGATTGCGTCGTGAGCAGGGTCTGATTTTGGATCAGAACGTCGAGCACGGTACGGGTGCCGACCAGCGCTTCCTGCTGCGTGCCCTCGAGAGCGATCTGCGCTGCGCGAACGGCCGAAGCGAAGGATGAGATGCTCGCCCGCGCTGCCTGCAAGGTCGACCAGCTCTGGGTCGCCAGCTGCACCGCTGCGCGGCGGGCGTCATCGACCTGGCTACGGCGTTGCCCGACCGTCTGCTGAGCCTGTCGCGTCTGGGAGTAGATCGCCCCGCCTTCGTAGAGCGGCATCGTCATTTGTGCTACAATCGCGGCCGACTGCTCCAGAGAGCCGTTCAACGAGACCGAGGGAGCAAATGAACGGTTGAGCGTGCCGACGAGCGAGATTTGCGGCAGTAGCTGCCCGCGTACGAAGTCGACACTGTCGCGAGCGGCGAGTTCGGCGAAATTCGCCGAGATGACGGTAAAATTATTGTTGGCCGCAAGGCTCGTGGCTTCTTCGCCCGTCGCGGGAAGCGTCGGGCGGTCGCGCGGCAGCATCAGCGTGCCCGGGGGGTGGCCGACCGCACGGACATATTCCTCCCGGCTGATCTCGAGATTGCCTTGGGCAGTGACTAGCAGGCCAACGGCTTGAGCGAGCGAGGCCTCGGCCTGTGCGACATCGGTGCGGGTCACCTCGCCGACTCGGAACCGATCCTGGGTCGCCTCCAGCTGCTTGCGCAAGACCGCCACGTTGTTGCGATTGACCTCGAGCAGGTCCTGATCGCGCACGACGTCGAGATAGGCCATGGCGACGGCCTGAAACACAGACGTCTCGACCGCCATGGTTTGGGCTCGCGCCGACTCAACGAGGTTGATCGCTTGGCTTGTCTGCGCCGCGGTCCGGCCGCCGGAATAGATCTGCTGGGTTGCCGCGAGATTGAGGGTGTTCGAATAAAAGGTCGAATAATTGGTTAGGCTCGCTCCGTTCCTGCTGAGCATCTGTAATCCCTGTGACGTAACAGCGCTTCGCGTGCCTCCCACCTGACCGGTGAAGTTGACCGTCGGCCGCCAGTTCGCCAGCGCCTGCGGCACCTGCTCGTCAGTTGCTCGCAACAAGGCGCGTTGGGCGAGCAATTGCGGATTGGTGTTGTACGCATCGGCGAGCGCCTGGGTCAGCGTTTGCGCCTGCGGCGCGGCCGGAGCGGATACGGCGAAGAAGCCGGCAAGGGCAACGAGACCCAAGCCTCTCCACCATGGAAAAAACGGCCGACCGCAAGATCGCGCTAAGCCGTCAACTCCGGCACACGATTTCACTCGCGCTCGGTCGGCTTTGGACATCAGCGCCTCAGCGGCTGCAAACATCACTGCCCGAGCCTTCAGAGCACAAAGGCCGGCTTCGGCAAGAAGCCGGGCAGCAGCGGAGTTGCGGCGTCGAAAAGCACCCGTTGCGCGATAACTCCGCCTGTCCTTGTCCTGAGGGTGGCGCGGCCCATGCCGCTGGCTGGTTTGACGACGGCCAAGAGCCGCCCTCCTTCGGCGAGCTGCGAATCGATCTCGGGCGGCACTTCGGCAACCCCTCCGCAGAACAATATCACATCGTAAGGGGCGCGCGGCCGATAGCCCTGCGTCAAGGGCCCCTCGACAATGCTGACCGACGCGATGGAGTGCTCGACGAGCGCCGCGCGTGCGCGCCGAGCGAGCTCTGGATCCTCTTCGAGGGCAGCGACGCTCCGCGCCAGTGCGGCGACGAGCGCCGCTTCGTGTCCCGTACCGGCACCGATAATCAGAGCCGTGTCGGTGCGCTCGACCGCAGCTGCCTGCAGCAGGCGGGCCACCACCATCGGTTCCATCAGATAGCGGCCCTTGCCGAGCGGCAGATCCTCGTCGATGTAGGCGACCGCCCGGAGATGCTCGGGAACAAAAAGCTCGCGCCGAATTCCAGCAAAAGCCCCGAGCACCCGCGCGTCTATAACCTTGTTGGGCCGGAGTTGGCTCTCGATCATATGGGCGCGGGCCGCGCCGAATTCGATCATCGCTTCAAACCCGCGAATCAGCTGCTCATTTTATATCGACGTGGTGGAGCAAGCACAACCAACCAGACCGACATCCGGTCAGCACGGCAATCGCTCGATCGGCTGTTTCGCAGCGAGCCGGGAAAGCAGCTGCTCAGCAGTCAACCCCGACAGCGGATGCCGCCAGTCGGGCGCGATCTCGGCAAGAGGCTGGAGCACGAATCGACGTTGATGGAGCCGCGGGTGCGGTAGGACAAGCGAGGCGGTCTCGGCCACCTGACCCCGATAATCGAGTAGATCGAGATCGAGCACGCGCGCGGCGTTTCGCTCGCTGCGGACACGACCAAATCGTCCCTCGACAGAATGCAACACCTCGAGCAGGTCTCGCGCGGCGAGATGGGTTATCAACGACGCCACCGCGTTAACGAACCACGGTTGGTCCGAGCGCGGTACAGGCTCGGTTCGATACCAAGCGGAGCGGGTCGCGACCTGGATGCCTTCTGCTTCGAGCGCAACCAGGGCGGCTGCGAGCGTATCGGGGGGCGCGCCGAACCGCGCGCTGGCCAGATTACCGCCGATGCCGATCAGGATCAATTTGTCTCTCATACGCTTCGGCCTGCTTGACCCGGGATGCGCGCTGTAAGACATTTAGGTTACATTATCGAATCCGATGGGGCATTTGTGTCAGATGATTTTCTACCCGGAAGAGCGGCTCGCCATATTCATCGATGGAGCCAACCTATATTCAGCGGCACGCGGCCTAGCATTCGACATAGACTATAAACGGTTACTCGATCTGTTCAGCGCCAAGGGCCGCTTGATCCGTGCATTCTATTATACCGCTCTACTGGAAGACCAGGAGTATTCGCCAATCCGCCCGCTCGTCGATTGGCTCGATTACAACGGCTACACGATGGTAACAAAGCCGACGAAGGAGTTCACCGACGCGATGGGGCGGCGCCGGATCAAGGGTAACATGGATATCGAGCTGGCGATCGACATGCTCGAGATGGCCCAATACATTGATCATGCCATCCTCTTCTCCGGGGACGGCGATTTTCGGCGGCTCGTCGAGGCCGTTCAGCGCAAGGGGGTCCGTGTCTCGGTTGTGTCCACTATCCGTTCCTCGCCGCCAATGGTTGCAGACGACCTGCGCCGCCAGGCTGACAATTTCATCGAGCTGCAGGAGCTCGCGCCGAGTATTATGCGCAATCATCATTCCCGTGAGGAGCCCAACCGTGGGCGAGCCGAACCGGTCGACGAGGCGTGACGGTCTCAGCATCGGCGGCGGTGCCGTCGCGCAACTGTCCGCTCTGTCCGCGCCTTGCCGCCTTCCGAGAGGCGCAGCGAGCTGCCCATTCGGAATGGTTTAACGCTCCGGTCCCATCTTTTGGCGATGACGCCGCGGAACTGTTGATCGTCGGCCTTGCGCCGGGCCTCAAAGGGGCAAACCGCACGGGAAGGCCGTTCACCGGCGACTACGCCGGCGGGCTGTTGTACCAGACGCTGCGAAAATTCGGCTTTGCGGAGGGCATCTACGATGCTCGTCCGGATGACGGCGTCGTGCTGCGCCGGGCGCGTATTACCAATGCGGTCCGTTGCGTGCCACCGCAAAACAAGCCCAAACCCGGCGAAATCGCGACTTGCCGGCGCTTTCTCGCTGCGGAAATCACCGGCATGCGGCAGCTCCGCGCGATCCTCGCGCTCGGCACTATCGCTCACCAGGCCGTACTCGAGGCGCTGGACTTGCGTCGCGGGCGCTTCCCCTTCGCGCATGGTCGCCTGTACCGGCTGCCGGACAGCACGCTGCTGGCCGACAGCTATCACTGCTCAAGGCTCAATACCAATACCGGGAAGCTCACTGTCGCGATGTTCGAATCTGTGTTCACCTCCCTTGCTTGCCGGCTCGATCAGTCGCCGAAAGCTTCCCACATCAGCCCTGTCCCGGCGACAGGAGGGATGGGCAGACCTACATAGCGGTGGGATCCGGGCTCTCAGCGGTTGGACTCGCGCAGGATGCGGGCCCGGCTGCGTTGCCAATCACGCTGTTTCTCGGCTTGCCGCTTATCGGCCTTCCGCTTCCCCCGGGCGAGGCCGAGTTCAACTTTCGCCCGGCCGCGTTCGTTGAAATAGATGGATAACGGGATCACCGTCATCCCATCTCGTTGGATGGCGCCTAACAATCGGTTCATCTGCTTGCGATGGAGTAACAGCTTGCGCGGGCGTCGTGGCTGGTGATTGAAGTGGGCCGAGGCGGCATATTCAGGTATGTTGGCGTTGACGAGAAACAGCTCGCCTCTGCTCTGATCGGCATAGGCCTCGGCGATGCTCCCCTGCCCCTGGCGCAGCACCTTGACCTCAGTGCCTTGCAGGACGACACCCGCCTCGATCGTATCCTCGATCAAGTAATCGTGGCGCGCGCGGCGGTTCTGCGCAACGTAGCGGTCTGCCGCCCTCATCAGTTGAGGAGGCCGGCGCGCCGCATCGTTTGCTGCACCTTTTGCTGCGTCTCAGGCATGATCGCCCAGAGAGGCTGGCGCACCTCGGCGGTGCAGCGACCAAGCAGCGAGGCTGCGTATTTTACCGGCGCCGGGCTGGTTTCGGCGAACAAAGCATCGTGCAGCGGGATCAGCCGCTCGTTTATATCCCGCACCGTTTTGACATCACCCCGCTGCCACGCCTCATGCATTTCCGAACACAGCCGTGGGGCGACGTTCGCAGTCACCGAAATGCAGCCATCGCCACCTTGGGCGAGATAGGCGACGGCGGTGGCGTCCTCGCCCGACAGCAGGCAGAACTCCGGGCCGATTTCGTCGCGCATCCGCAAAGGCCGCGCGAGATCGTTCGTGGCATCCTTGACACCGATGATGTTCGGCAGCTTGGCGAGCCGCGCCATTGTTGCGTTCGTCATGTCGACAGCCGAGCGACCCGGGATGTTGTAGATGATGACCGGCAGGTCGACCGCATCATGAACCGACTTGAAATGATGAAACAAGCCTTCTTGCGTGGGCTTGTTGTAATAGGGGCACACGATCAGCGCGGCGTCGGCACCGGCTTCCTTCGCCTGTCGAGTCAACGCGATCGTATGGTCGGTGGAGTTGGTGCCAGTCCCCGCAATTACCGGGGCGCGACCCTTGGCCACCTCCACGCAGAGCGTGATGATTCGGCGCGCCTCGTCGTCGTGTAGCGCCGGCGACTCCCCGGTTGTGCCGCACGGAACAAAACCGTGCGTACCTTGCCCGATCTGCCAGGCCACTAGCTCCTGAAAGGCGTTTTCTTCGACCTCTCCGTTGCGGAAGGGTGTGATCAGCGCGACGAGCGATCCCCTGAACATCGTTTCCTCCGGGATTGCGGCGTAACCGATAGACGATAGTCCTCGAAGGCAGGGGCTTCAACAGCGCCGCTGCGGTCGGACGTTGGGCGGCGAACGAGGGGCGTTGCCGACTTGCCCCGGCTGGCGAAAAACCGTAAAGAATCTTTGCCCCATCTTTGACCCAACAGAGGAGCGGCCGGTCTTGCTCTCGGTTTTCCGCATAGTGTTGTCGCTGTCGCTGGCCATCTTCGCGATCAACCTGGCACGCGCGCAGACCCTGTCCGAAGCCGATCTCCAAGCGACGCGCGCGATGCTCGCGGCGGCACAAGGTGGCGATTGGAACCGAGCCTACGCCGAACTGGTCCCGATGGGTGATCCGCTGCCGCTCAAGATGCTGCGCTGGATGGATTATTCCCGCCCCGGCAAACCCGGACGGTTTCCCGACATTGCAGAGTTCATCGAGAGGAACCCTGACTGGCCACGACAAAAGGCGCTGCGCAAACACGCCGAAGAAGCCTTGGCAGGCGAATCGGACGCCGTGGCTGCCGACTGGTTTAAGCGATTCCCCCCGGTTAGCGCGGTAGGCAAAGTCCGGAACGCCGAGATAATGCTGAACTCGGAGGACTTGGAAGGCGGCACTGCCGCGCTGCGAGCGGCGTGGATCGATGGCGATTTCGGCGCTCTCGATGAGAGGAATTTCCTCGCCCGACATTCGGCGTCGATTCGGGCAGAAGATAATGAGAGGCGGCTCGACCGGCTTTTGTGGGACGGGCAGAACGACGCAGCGCGCCGCATGCTCCCGCTGGTGCCGCCGGATTGGCGCAGCTTGGCCGAAGCGCGTCTGGCGCTCGCGGCGCTGACATCGAATGCCGAGGTCGTCGCTACTCGCGTCCCCGCCCATCTGCGCGGTGATCCCGGGCTCATTTACGAGGAGCTTTATTGGCGAACCAGAAAGGACATGGTCGATGCAGCAGTGCAGATCCTCTTGTCCCAGCCTGGGGATCTCGTCCGGCCCGCTGCATGGTGGGTCGAGCGGCAGACCATTGCTCGGCGAGTTTTGGCTACCGGCAATCCCGGACTCGCTTATCGGATCGTCGAGCAACACGGTTTGATAGAGGGTAACGCCTATTCCGAAGCGGAGTTTTTGCTGGGTTACGTCGCGCTGCGTTACATGAAGGATCCGGCGCTCGCCTTCGATCACTTTTCGCGCATTCTGACCCGCGTTAGCACGCCCTACGCGAAGGCTCGGGCGGGATATTGGGGCGGACGCGCTGCCGAAGCTCAAGCCAAACCGGAGCTCGCCGCGAGATTGTACGCCGCAGCGGCCGATCACATGGTCACCTTCTACGGACAGCTTGCAGCTCACCAGCTTGGCCACGATGCGCCACCGCACCCGGTACCCGAGCCGTTACCAGATCCCGCAGAACTCGCCCGCTTCAACCAGAACGAGCTAGTCCGCGCGACGGGAATTTTTTTCGAGCTTGGCTATCGAGACCAGAGCAAAGCTTTCCTGCTAAACATGGCAGACAACGCCACGACCCCGACACAATTCGCGATGTTGGCGGCTCTCGCCGAGACCAATGGACGGATCGAACTCGCCATCGCGGTGGCCAAACGCGCCATCGAGGCCGGGACGCCGCTGATGATTCACGGCTATCCGGTCACCGCGATACCGAGCGGCGGAACTGTGGAACATGCCCTGCTATTCGCGATTACGCGTCAGGAAAGTGCGTTCGACCGCGAAGCGGTTAGCAGCGCAGGTGCGCGCGGACTGATGCAGCTAATGCCGGCAACGGCGAGCGAAATCGCCAACAAACTACAGCTGCCCTTCTCCGCCGAGCGGCTGGAGGATGGCACCTACAATGTGTATCTCGGGCGGGCTTATCTAGAGACGTTGATCGATGATTTCGGAGGCTCCTACGCGCTCGCGATCGCCGGCTATAACGCCGGTCCCGGCCGAGTTCGGCAGTGGCTGCGCGATTACGGCGATCCGCGCGGCGGTAAAGTCGACATGGTCGACTGGATCGAAAATATTCCGATCAACGAAACGCGAAACTACGTTCAGCGGGTGCTCGAAAACCTACAGATCTATCGCGGTCAGGTAGGGCGCAATTCTGCCTTTTCGCTGGCTAGCGACTTGGCCCGATAAGCCTCTCCGCCAGCACAAGGGGCGCGCATACCGCAAGCACCCCGATACGTCGCTTGGCTTCCGCTGTCGCTTGTCGTGCCGAACCTTCAGGTTGAGATCAGACGTCAACCCTAATCTGCCCTGCGTGCGCCTCCTGGGGGGCGAACTGAGTACGATAGTACTCCGCGAAAAACCCATCGCGACGTAGCAACTCCGGTAGAGTTCCCTGCTCGACGATGAGACCCCCGCGCAGAACGACGATCCGGTCGCAGCACCGCACCGTCGACAGACGATGGGCAATTATAAAGGTGGTGCGCCCCGCCGTCAGACGCTCGATCCCAGCCATCACGAGCGCCTCGGTCGTCACGTCGAGCGCCGAAGTGGGCTCGTCAAGGATCAGGATCGGAGAATCGCGCAGAAGGGCGCGGGCGATGGTGATCCGCTGCTTTTCTCCCTCCGAGAGAGACGCGCCGGATTCACCGAGGAGCGTGTCGTAACCCGCTGGAAGCGAAGCAATCAGATCGTCGATCCGCGCCAGTCGAGCCGCTTGTTCGATTGCCGCGTTGTCGGCCCCCGGGCGGCCGTAGGCGATGTTGTCGCGCACCGAAAGCGGAAAAATCAGCGGCGGCTGAAGAACCATCGCGATCTGGCTGCGCAGCGATCTCAGCGTGTATTCGCGGACATCGACGCCGTCGATCGCAACGGAGCCTGCTGACGGATCGTAGAATCGAGGCAACAGACCAAGAAGCGTCGATTTACCTGCTCCAGTCGGGCCGACAACAGCGATTTTGGTCCCGGCCGGTACTTTGAGGTCTACGCCTGCCAGGATTGGGGTGTCGGGACGATAACGGAAGCTGACCCCGGACCAGGCGACTTCCCCGCAAGCCCCGCTCGGAGGGAAGTTTCGCGTGCCGTCCTCGAGATCCGGCTCGGTGTCGAGAATCTCGAAAATCCTGCGAGCCCCCACCCGGGCACCTGCGATCATCCCCCAACTCTGCGTAATCTGGTTGATCGGAGCATAAAGCTGGGCGAGGTAGGAGATAAATACGATCAGCTGCCCGATCGACAACGTGCCGGAGATTACTGCCCGCGCCCCGGAAAAGACGACGAGCGCGGTACCGCCGGCGATCACGAGGTTGACGGTCCCTGAATAGAGGGTCTGCCAGCTGTACAGCCGCAGCGTCGCCTGCAGGCTTTCCCGGCTTGCTCCCATAAACCGCTGATGCTCTTCCTCCTCTTTGGTGAATGCTTGCACCAGTTTGATCGACGACATTGCCCATTGGACGAGTGAATACACTCGGCTCTCGGTCGCGCGCACGTCGCCGGCGACTTCGACAATCTTCCGGTTGAACAGCGAAATCAGCGCGAAAAGAGCCGGAACTACCGTTAGCGCGAGCATCGTCAGCGGCGGATCGATCGGAAAAAGGACGACGAGCATGCCAGCCAGTAGAACCAGGGCTGATAGGATGGGCAACGCCCCGTTCATGATCATCGTTTGGACGGCGAAGCTGTCCGCAGTGATCCGATAGAGCAGATCACCCACCCGCTGCCGGCTGTGGAAGGCGAGCGACAACCGCTGAAGGTGAGCATAGAGAGCGCCGCGCAGGTCGTTTACCATATACTGACCGATGCGGATCGCTGTGTAATTGTGGAGCAGCGTCAACGCTCCCGCGCCGAAATGGACGACAACGATCCCGACAGAAGCGAGGAGAAGCAGGTTCCCGGGGGACGACAATGCGGCGATCGGAAACGGCTTGTTGCCGAGCGCGTTGTCGATGACGATTTGCAGCGGCCACGGCTTCAGCAGCTCAAAGCCAGAGATCAGCAACACCTGCGCCAGCGCCCAGGTGATCCTCCACCGATGCGGCTTCAAATAGGCCAGAAGCTTCATCGCCATGGGCGTGCGGGCTCGACGCTGGTTGGGAACTTCCGACGCTACCGTTAGTCTCGAACGAGCGGAGATTCGGAGGTTCTGCAGGATGTTGCCGCTGGATTGCCGCATTTCTGGGGATGGCGGATCCGGGGTGGGGGATACCGCGCCGGCTCGAGTGGCACCAACTGGGCTTGCCTGGCTACGGCCTCGACGATGCGGTGCATCAATCGGCCAAAGCCGACGAGCTGACCACCGATCACGCCGATATTTACGAGCCCTGCCGTGCCAATGCCAGCCGCCACGAGCGGCCAGCCGAGAATTAGAGCAAACGCCGTCAGCGCCGCGTAACCGCGCAGCAGGATCAGGGCGAGCTGGGACAGCCGCATTGCGCACCGAACGCGGAGGAGCCGCTTGCTACCACCGTGATTTTCGGTGCAGACCGTGACCAGGCAGCGGCTGCACAGGCCGCGAGCAATCTTGAGGTCCCAATTGCTCCATCCCGTGTCCGCTGCGACAAGGTATTTATGTCGTACTAGAAAATCGGTCAAACCGCCAAGCAGTACCTCCTTTTCGGTGCCGACCCCGCTCCAATAGGAGAGATGGAAGGCGCGCTCCCTCCAGCAGATCCCGGCGCGCTGCTCAGTCTCAACGAAGCCGATATGAGCTTGCGCCCGCATCTGCTTGACGCGCCATTTGATGCGCTCCCAGCCCCGCAGCAACGGACCGAGATAAATTAACAGGGCGGCGAGCGCCCTGGCTCTGACGCCGGTAAGGTTGAAGCCGCTAAAGCGCTTCTCGATCGGCGCCTGCAACGCGCCGTTGATGCAGACGCCCCACGTCGCGAGTAACGGAACGGTGAGGAGCCACAACCAGCCGCCGCCGGCGATCCCGACGAGCGCCAGAGCCAGTGAGGCGGCGCTCCACTCGAAGGTCAACGGCAACAGCGCCGCCAACGACGAAGGCGGCTCGTACATGGTTTGGAACAGACCGCGTCCGAAAACTCCGGAATAGATGACCGGCCGCCGCGACAGCAGCAGCGAGGCGGAGAGATCGCCGTAGATGCGGCCAAGCCATTTTGCCTGTCCAAAAAGGTTGAAGCGAAACGGGTGCTTTGCATACACGAGCGCTTCTGCCTTACCGTAACCCTTCTGCTGATTGCAGTAGGCGCTCACTGTGTTACGGCGGAAATGCCAAACAACAGCAGCGGGGCTGAAGCCGATGACATAGCCGGCGTCCTGAAAGCGCCAGCATATATCGACGTCATCGCCGGCCGCGCAATAGATCGGATCGAAGCCGCCGAGCTTCAATAGTACCTCGCGGTGGAACGCCATGTTGCAGCCGGCGATGTGTTCAGCGACCTCGTCGCTGATCAGCACATGCGTCGGGCCACCCGGCGCGACCGCGACCACTGCTGGAATGAGCGTGTCTTCGGGCGGCGGGAAATTGGGTCCTCCGCAAGCGGCGAGTTTGCTAGCCTCCATCTTGCCAACCAGATAGCTCAGCCAATCCGGGTCGGCGACACAATCGCTGTCAGTATAGGCGACGATTTCCCCGGACGCCGCCTCGGCGCCGACATTGCGCGCGACGCTTAGCCCCTTGTTGGGCTGGCTGATAATCCGGCAAAAGCCGTAGCCTTCGGCGATCTCGAGGGTACGGTCGCGCGAGCCGTCATTGACGACGATCACCTCGTAATCCGGATAGTTGAGCGCCGCGAGCGAGGCTAGACACCGGTCGATCGTGCGCTCGGCATTGTAGGCGCAGACCACGACGGAGACCCTAGGATAGCGTTGGAGGACTGGTGGCAGGACGCTCTTGTACTGACGAGCTACCTCGCCGAAGGAGGGCTTGGGCCTGCGTTCCCAGTCGACGAGACCGAAAGCCCAATCCTCTATCAGATGGCCTCCAGTAAACCACTCGTCGGTCCAGGCGAAAACAAATGTCCCGGCGACTCCACTCTCGAAGGCCGAACGAACCTGCCAGGAAAGGAGACGCCGCTGCTCCTCCTCCCCCTGGCGCATCGAATCGACACCGAATTCGGTCAACACCAGAGGCTGATCGACGGCGAGATTGTGTAGTCGCGCGATGTATCGGCGGAACGTCGACTCGTCGTGAAGATAGACGTTGAAGCAGGTGAAGTCGGTGAAGTCGATCGTCAGATATTCGGTCGACGGGAAGTTGGCATAACTGATGAGCGCTTCGGGGTGTTCGTCTCTGATGCATGCGACGAGCCGTCGGACGAAGCGGCGCACCGCTTCGGCGCCGTGCCAGCGTACGATGTCGGGAGGGATCTCGTTGCCGACGAGGTAGCCGAAGACACCAGGGTGGCGCCGACAGTCGCGCACCCCGGCGGCTACAGTTTCCCGAATGTCGGCTTGGGTCGCAGCGCTGTCGAGAAATGCAATGTGTTGCGACCAAGAAAGTCCGACGAGAATCTTCAAACCTGACCGATGAGCGGCGTCGAGCAGCCATACGGGTGGCACCGTGAAGACGCGCACGGTGTTGACGCCGGCTTCCCCCATCAGCGCGAAATCCCTGTCGACGATCGCGGGTTCCGGAAACTGCGCGCCGTGATTGCCTTGCGCGAACGGGCCGTATGTCACGCCCCTGACGAAATGCTTCTGATCTCCGGCAAAGAAGAACTTGCCGTGCACACGAATTGGACCGGCTAGTTCGACGTCCGTCGCCTCTGCGGATGAGGGATACGTTGCAACCTCGCCGATCTCGACCGTGGTCATCTCGAAGGCTCCCGGGAGGCTTGCCGCCGCGACCAAATTCGTCGCGGCGGCGGCGCCCGCACAACGGGCGTTCGCAACTTTCATTCCCAACACCCGCCGCCAGAGAGCAGGCAGCTACGGTGAACCGGGAAGGACTTGCTGCTTTGCGCAACGCTCGTGCCAAGCAAAAGCGCTGCCGATGATAGTCTGGAGGTCCGAACGCCGCGCTCGCCAGCCGAGCCGCTCGGCTGCGCGGCTCGGATCGGCTACAAGCACCGGAGGGTCGCCCGGCCGCCGTGCGACCTCGCGTCGGGGAATCGCCCGCCCAGAGACCGATTCGGCCGCGGCAATCACCTCGCGTACCGAATGACCCTGCCCCGTTCCGAGATTTAGCGCCGTGCTCTCGCACCCGGCGCAAAGATGCTCAAGCGCGCGCAAATGAGCATCGGCCAGATCCTCGACGTGAATGTAGTCGCGGACCGCCGTTCCATCCGCCGTCGGATAATCGGTCCCATAAATGTCGACATGCGACCTTTGCTTGAGGGCCGTCTGCAGCACCAGCGGAACGAGATGGGTTTCGGGCTCGTGAAGTTCACCGATCTCGCCCTCCGAGTCAGCTCCGGCAGCATTGAAGTAGCGCAGCGAAACCGAGCGTAGACCATAGGCCTCGCCGTACCAGTGTAGTGCCCGCTCGATCGCCAGCTTGGTCTCGCCATATGGGTTGACTGGCAGCTGCGGGACGCTTTCGCGGATCGGACCGCCCGCCGGGATCCCGTAAGTGGCGCAAGTCGACGAAAAGACGATCTTGTCCACTCCGGTCTCGCGCATCGCCTCGATCAGCGATAGGCTGCCTCCGAGGTTGTTGCGGTAGTACATTGCGGGATCAGCCACCGATTCACCGACGTAAGCGTAAGCGGCGAAGTGCATGACCGCCGCCACCTGGTGCGTCTCAAGCGCCATGACCAGCCGGTTCCGGTCCGCGAGATCGCCTTCGACGAGCGGCCCCCAACGCACAGCCTCGCGATGCCCGCGTGACAAATTGTCGAAAACCACCGGCTGGTATCCGGCTCGCGCCAAGACCTTGCAGGCGTGGCTCCCGATATACCCTGCTCCGCCCGTGACCAAAACTGATTGAGACATCCGCGCTGCCCGCTCCACATGCTGGTGTGCAACAACGTAGCATGCCTGCTGCGCCTTCCCCGCAGGAACATCACTCGGGACCCACCCTGGAATAAGCAAGCGGCGCTGCCGTTCAGCGCTGCAATCGGCTTGCGTATCGGTGGGTGGGGCGATGCGGATCGCGATGATCGCAACGAAGCGCGCGAGCGCCGGATGGCCGACAAGATCGCCACCGCTTGCAGCGGCAGCCTCGCCGGCAAGAGCTTGGCGGTCTTGGGGCTGACCTTCAAGCCCAACACAGACGACATGCGCGATGCCCCGAGCCTCGAAATCCTGCCGCGGCTGATTGCTGCGGGGGCGCGCATCCGGGTCCTCGACCCCGAATGCATGGACGAGGCGAAAAAGCTGATGCCCGAACTCGTCTATTGCCGGGATGCCTATCAGACGACGGAAGGAGCCGATGCGCTGATCCTGCTGACCGAATGGAACGAGTTCCGTGGGCTCGATCTCGGGCGCGTCAGGGATCTGCTGGCGAGCCCGCTGGTGATCGACCTGCGCAACATCTACCAGCCGCAAGAAATGGCCGCCGCGGGTTTCTCTTATCTCAGCATCGGCCGCCCGGCGCAGCGTGCGCAGCCCGAATTGCGGGCGCTGGCGTGACGAGGACAATATCATGAGCGTCGTGGCCAAGCGGGTTCTCGTCACCGGCCGTAGTCGGTGAGCCGCGTTCGCCGTAAGATGGGTGAATGAAAATTCTAGTATTCGGTGCAGGCGGGCAGATCGGCCGCGAGGTTTGTCGCGCCGCGTGGCCTCCCGGGTCAGCGATCTTACCGCTCGACCGAAAGGCGGTCGATATCACCAAAAGCGCTTCCGTCAGCGCGATGCTGGCTCGGGAGAAGCCGGATCTGGCGATCAATCTTGCTGCCTACACGGCCGTCGACCGTGCTGAAAGCGAGCCGGAAGCCGCTTGGGCAGTGAACTGCGCAGGGGTGGCCCACATTGCGGCTGCTTGCGACGAGAGCGCGACGCCGCTCATCCACCTGTCGACGGACTATGTCTTTGACGGATGTAAAACCGGACCCTATCGCGAGAAGGATGCGGTCGGCCCGCTCGGTGTTTACGGGCGCAGCAAGGAAGCCGGCGAGCGTGCGGTACGAGCGGCTGCTGCGCGGCACGTAATCCTCCGCACGGCGTGGGTGTTCGGCCCCTACGGGGCAAATTTCGTCAAGACGATGCTTCGACTCGCAGCCGAGCGGCCCGTCTTGCGCGTCGTCGCCGACCAGCGCGGATGTCCGACCGCCGCAGCTGATATCGCGGCCACGCTGATGGTCATCGCTGAGCACGTCGGAAGAGGCGAGGCGAAGTGGGGAACCTATCATTTCGTCGGCGCCGTCGCCGTCAGTTGGCACGGCTTCGCCCAGGCGATCTTTGATTTGGCAGCCCCGCAACTCGCGGTCCGTCCGCAGGTCGAGCCGATCTCCACCGACCAGTATCCGACGCCGGCGCGACGTCCGATGAATTCGGTTCTCGATTGCCGCAAGATCGCGGAGGCCTTTGGGATCCGCCCGCCGCCATGGCAGGTAGGGCTCGCGAGCGTGATCCGGGAGCTGCTCGATTCGGCGCCCCAGAAGTAACCATCGGGAGGATTCTGGGCTCTCCGGCGGCTCTACCCGCTCCGGGACCTTGACCCGACACCTGCCGAGACGAGACAACTGGCGTCGAAAAAGCGAGGAGGCGCGCGAGTGAACCCGGTTAGCGACAGCGAAATCGAGCGTGGGCTCATCGAGAAGGCGAGGCGAGTGCTGCCTGGCGGCACCTTCGGAAATGTCTCGTCTAACGTGGTGATTCGCGAAGGGCGCGGCGGCCGCGTGTGGGACGAGAGCGGCAGAGAGTATGTCGATTTCTTGCTCGGCTCTGGCCCGATGCTGGTTGGCCACGCTGATCCCGAGGTGACGGCCGCCGCCCAGGCGCGCATCGCGCAGGGCACGACCTTCTTCGCCAACAACCGATACGGGATCGAGCTAGCCGAGGCCATCGTCGAAGCAGTGCCTTGCGCCGAGCAGGTGCGTTTCGTATCCACCGGCTCCGAGGCGGACCTTTATGCGATGCGCGCCGCCCGTGCTTTCCGCAAGCGCGACAAGATCCTCAAATTCGAGGGCGGCTATCACGGCATGAGCGACTATTCGCTGATGAGCCTTGCCCCCAAGAGGCCAGGTAACTTTCCGCAGCCGATCCCTGATTCAGCGGGAATCCCGCGGAGCGTCCGCGAGGAAATCCTGGTGGCCCCGTTCAACGACATAGAGGCTGCCGCTGCCATAGTGCGCGAGCATCGCGATGAACTGGCGGGCGTCATCCTCGAACCCTTCCAGCGCATCATCCCGCCGCTACCCGGCTTCCTCGAAGGGCTGCGCAAGATCACAACGGAGCACGGCATCCCGTTGATCTTCGACGAGGTGGTGACCGGGTTCCGTTTCGCTTATGGCGGCGCGCAGGAATATTACGGCGTTGTTCCCGACCTGTGCACGCTCGGTAAGGTCATCGGCGGCGGCTTTCCGCTCGCGGCGATCGCCGGGCGGGCCGAGATCATGGCCCATTTCGACCGCGATAGGGTCGGCGACGAGGGTTTTCTGATGCAGGTCGGCACCTTGTCGGGCAATCCGGTCGCGGCCGCAGCAGGACTGGCGACGCTCGAGATTCTGCGGCGGCCCGGCGCTTACGAGCGCCTCTTCGCCACCGGTCGCGAGTTGATGGGCACGCTCGCCGAGTTGCTGGAGCGCAGTCGGCTCACGGCACAGGTGGTCGGCGAGCCGCCGCTGTTCGATGTGGTATTCACGGTTGGACCGGTGCGCGACTATCGCGGCACCCTGCGCGGCGACGGCGACATGTTGCGGCGGTTAAATGCGCTGCTGCGCGAACGCGGGGTTCTCAAAGGGGAGTCGAAATACTACGTCTCGCTAGCCCATACCCCGGAAGACATCCGACATACCCGTGAGGCCTGGGCCTCGGCGCTCAAGGTGCTCGCCGCCGGTTGAGCGGCTTACTTTTTCTTGGCGACGACCCGGGTCCGCAGCGAGCCGATCGGTGGGGAGCTCATCTCGACAAGGTCGCCGGGCTGCAGGAAACGCTCCGGTGCGGAGCTGCCGTCGGGCAGCAAATCGCTCGAATCCGCTGCGGTCCCGGCCGCCGTCCCGCCGCTGATGACATCGCCCGGATAAAGCGTGAAGTCGCGGGATAGATGTTCGAGGTATTCGCTGAAGGTGAAAACCATGTCGCGCGTGTTGAAGCGCTGGCGGCGCTCGCCATTGACCAATGTCTCTAAATCGACGTTGGTCGGGTCGGCCTCGCCCACCACAATGCACGGGCCCAGCGAGCACGATGTATCGAAATTCTTCGGAAAACCAAAATTGAGCGGACCGCCGGGAAGGCCCCCTGGCGCACGGATGCTCCAATCCGCTAATATCGTGACGCCCAGACATACTCCCCGAGCTGCGAGGGTTTCAAATCGACGCCCCGCTTGCCGAGCACGATCGCAATCTCGCCCTCATAGTCCAGACGGTTGCACCGCTCGGGGTAGACGAGCTCGCCATCGGGACCGACGATTTCGCGCGCGAGTTTCCAGAAACCCCAGAACCCGGCTTTGCGGATTTCCTGATAGGCATCGCCCTCATAGGGTCTGCCGCGCATTTTCACGGCCATCGCCGCGGCGTGGTCGGCGAAGTTTCCGCCAGCGCACCCGATGCGGGCATTATTTGGCCGCGGTGCGTGCAGCCGCACATCGCCGGCCGGGTAGACGAGCGTTTCCCCGCGGGGCCCGAATTTGTCCTGTGCCTGCCCGAAGAGGTGGTCGAGCGCTTTCTGCGCGTGGTCGAGCGCCCGCGGGCCGCCCTCGATCAGATGCGCCAGGTCGGACGGCACCAGCGCTTCGGCCATTTTCAGTGGGTTGGGTTCGTCGTCATGCTCGCGCAGATATTTGGCACACGCGTAAGAAAGATCGACGACATTGCCTTTATGCAACACGCCGGTCCGCTTGTCGGGGCCGAATACGACAATTTTCATGAGGCACAATCCTCCTGTTTGACCGGCTCAGTAAGGCAGGCCGACATAGTTCTCGGCGAGCGCGGTCTGCGCCGATCGTGATCGCGCGAGGTATTCGAGCTCGGCCCGCTGGACCTTGTGATCGAAGCCGCGGTCCTCGGGGGAGCGATGGAGGAGCCGCGTCATCCACCACGAGAAACGCTCCGCCTGCCAGACGCGGGCGAGCGCCCGGTCGGAATAGGCATCGAGGCCGGCCATCGACTTCGTGTCGTAGAACTGAGCGAAGGCCTGCGAGAGGTAATGGACGTCGCTGGCCGCGAGATTGAGGCCCTTGGCGCCGGTCGGAGGCACGATGTGGGCGGCGTCGCCCGCCAGGAACAGCCGGCCGAACCGCATTGGCTCTGCGACAAAGCTGCGCAATGGTGCGATGCTCTTCTCGATCGACGGCCCGGTCACGATCGCGGCGGCGGCCGCGCGGTCGAGGCGCAACTTCAGCTCCTCCCAGAACCGCTCGTCGGGCCAATTCTCGATATCTTCGTCGAGGCGGCATTGGAGATAGAGCCGGCTGCGCGTGCGCGAGCGTATCGAGCAGAGCGCAAAACCGCGCTCGCTGTTGACGTAGATCAGCTCCGGCGAAACCGGCGGCGTGTCGCACAAGATGCCGAGCCAGCCAAAGGGATAAACGCGCTCATAGGTGCGCAGCGCCGATTCGGGGATGGTCTGCCGGCTGACGCCGTGGAAGCCGTCGCAGCCGGCGATGAAATCACACTCGATCTCGCCCGGGACGCCGTTTCGGCAATAACGCACGCGGGGCCGGTCCGAGGCGATGTCGTGGAGGCTGACGTTCTGTGCCTCATAGAGCGTCGGCACGATGGCGGCAGTACGCGCTTCCATCAGGTTGCGGGTGATCTCGGTCTGGCCGTAAACGGTGACGGCCTTGCCGGTCAGCTTGCGAAAATCGATGCGCTGTCGCCCTCCGCCAAAGCTGATCTCGATGCCGTCATGAACGAGACCCTCGCGATGGAGCCGTTTGCCGACGCCGGCGCGGTCGAGCAGACCGACCGTCCCGTCCTCGATCAGGCCGGCGCGGATGCGGCTCAGCACATATTCGCCGCTGCGCTGTTCGAGAATGACGTTGGCGATGCCGTGGACCTGAAGCAGCTGCCCGAGGAGCAAGCCGGCAGGGCCGGCGCCGATGATCGCGACTTGTGTGCGCATGGTTAGATCGTCACCGGAGGCCAGCCGTTGTAGCTCGGGTGGTCCGGGGCGATCGGCAGGCTCACGGCGACGCCGGTGGCCGCTGAATGGTAGAGAGCGGTAGCGAACTCCAACGAAGAACGGGCGTCGGCGAGGGTGACCGGCAATGGGCCACCGGTCGTCAGGGCCGCGTGGTAAGCGCCGAACTGGCCCTCATACCGCGATGGCACGGGGCTGTAATCAGCCAGTGCCTGGGCGATCCGGGCCTCGGCCTCGGGCGAGGCGGGGATGATCTCCCAAGGGTCGTCGCCGGGCGAGTAGGGGACAGACGCGCTCTCCAACGTCACATGCTCAAAGCACAAGCGCAGGCGGCTGATCTCGCGGTGCGAGCCGAGCGTGGCGGCGAGCGCGGCCAGAGCACCGCTCCGCATGACGAGGCTGGCCACGGCGCAGTCCTCGACCTCGATCGGATTGACCCGCGTCGCTGTGCGCGCGAACACGCTGGCGACTGGGCCCATCAACCATGTCATCAAGTCATGGGCATGGATCGCGTGCATCAGTAAGATCCCGCCGCGCTCGGTTTCCCGGCGCCCGCGCCACGGAGTCTCGTAATACTTAGCGGCCCGTTTCCAAGCGGTCTCGACAGTGGCTAGATAGGGCTTTCCGGCGATCCCCAACTCGATGATCCGCTTGGCTTTTTGCACTCCATTGCCGAAGCGGTACTGAAAGATCGGCATCACCCGGCAGATCGCCGCCTTCTCGGCCGCGATCACCTGGTCGATCTCGGCGAGCGTGCCGACCACAGGCTTCTCGCAGATGACCTCCTTGCATGCCGAAAGTGCCGCGCGGATCTGTCCGAAGTGAAGCCTCGCCGGCGTGCAGATGTCGATGATGTCGACATCGTGCATGCGCAGCACTTCGTCGAAGGACCGGGTGCGGCGTGGAATCGAGAATTCGTCGCCTACCGCCGCTAGCCGGCCCTCGTCGATATCGCACAATGCCTGCACCCGAAACTTGTCTTGGTGCTTGCCATAACCTCGAGCGATGTGATTGCGTCCGACGCCGCATCCGACGACGGCGACTGTCCAAATCCGGGGCTCCGACAAGCGGTTCAGGAGGGGTGCCGGAAGCGGACGATCAGACCGGCAGCCCCCTTGGTGTGTCCGTTCAGCGCGGCGAACAGCTCCTCCCGGGTCATACCCGGCTGCAGCGCCTTCGGATCGAGGTCGGTCGCGATCAGGGTGAAAGTATAGTGATGCCAATCACCGGGCGGCGTGCACGGACCGAAATAGGTCGCCAGCCCCGGCGTGCTCTTGCCGCCGACATATTTGTCAGAGGGGCTGCTGAGCTCGCCTTCCGCGAAGCCGCTCACCGAGTCCGAGATGCCGTAGGTCACCATATGCGACACTCCGAGCCCGCCGCGCCCCTCGGGATCGAACAGCAGCAAAACGAAGCTCTTGGTCCCGTCCGGCGGGTTCGACCAGGCGAGCGGCGGCGAAACGTTGTCGCCGACGCAATTCGGGTTCTGCTTGTTGTTGCCGGCATCCTTGGTCGGCAGCGGACTGTTGTCTTCCAAGGCCGGCGATTTCAAGACGAATGGGTCCGCCGCCCTCGCGTCGGGCGCGGCGCCTAGTAACGACAGGGCAAGTCCGCCCGCCGCAACGAGACCTCCGACCGCTAGCTTCACGGCACTTCCTCCTGATGGTTTGCGACGCGCGGCAGACCATAGCAGAGCCCGGCGTGGTACACTAACCGGTCCATGCGACCTGTACGGAGGTACCGCGGAGATGGCAGCCGTATTCGCCGAGACGATCAGTTCCACAGGCGAGACGCTCGGCCCGATGACCGGGGGGCGCTACATCGACAGCCTCAGGGACGGCCGCGAGGTCTGGATCGACGGCGTGCGGGTCGACGACGTTACGACGCATCCGGCACTCAAAGACATGATCGCCGAGTTGGCGCGCATCTACGATCTGCAGAACAGCGAGAAGTACCGCGACGAGATGACCTGCATCGACCCGGCCACCGGCCGGCATATCAGCGTCAGCTGGCTATTGCCGCGCTCGGCCGAGGATCTCAAGCGTAAGCGCCGCAACAGCGAGCTGTGGAACGAGCTCAGTTGGGGCCAACTCGGCCGCAGCCCCGACATCCTGGCGCCCTATATCATCTCCGCTCTGCACCTAAAAAACGAGTTCAGCGCGGTCAAGCATCCGAAATGCGATTTCGGCGAAAATATCGAGAATTACTACAAATACTGCATGAGCCGTGATCTGTTCCTGACCCATGCGCTGGGCGACCCGCAGGTCGACCGCAGCACCCAGCCGCAGAACGAGCAGCGGACCGTCGCAGAGGACGAGGAAGTCGCACTGCACGTTGTCGAAGAGACCAAGGACGGGGTCATCGTCACCGGCGGCAAGCAGCTCTCGACCGCCGCACCGCATAGTCACGAATGCTATGTGTCGCTATCGGCGACCTTTGCGCGGCGCAGCAATCCAAAATGCGTCCTCGCCTTTTCCATTCCCGTCAATAGCCCTGGTCTCAAGATCCTGGCGCGCGAACCGGTGTCGCGCTGGTTCGGCTCGTGGGGCCATCCATTGCAGATGCTCGACGAGCAGGACTGCATGCTGTTTTTCGACCGGGTGCTGGTCCCGTGGGACCGGCTTTTCATGCTCTACGATCCGACACCGATGGTGCGGATGCTCGGTGCCGACGGCAGCGGCGTCAATTTCAACTTTCTCGGCTGGTCAAATCTGTGCCGCGTCGAAGTCCGTATGCGCCTGATGACTGCAGTTGCGACGATGGTGGCCGAGGCGATTGGCGTCATCGACTATCGCGAGGTCGCCGCCAAGCTCGGCGAGATGGTCACCTATTGCGAGGTCTGGCGGCACGCGATGGAGGGGGTCGAGCATCTGGCGGGTCCGACCCCGACCGGCCAATGGACATTGGGGCCGGCGCGTGACCTGCACATCTGGTTCACCCAGGTCTCCGGCCGCATGGTCGAGCTGATGCGCGAGATCTGCGCCTCGGGCATCATCATGCAGCCGAGCGAGAACGACCTCGCCAATCCCGAGATCCGCCAATATCTCGATCGCTACATGCGCGGCAAGGAGGTCGATGTCGAGTACAAGTCGCGCCTCTTCCGACTGGCGCACGATCTCGCCGCCTCGTCCTTCGGGCTGCGCCAGGAAATCTACGAGTACTGGCACGGCGGCGATCCCAACCGCAACCGCATCAATCTGTTGCGCGGCTTCGACCAGAAGGCAATGAAAAGCCGAATTAAAGAATTATTGCGGCACCCATTGCCCCGCGGGGAAATCCCGTAAGCCCCTCACTCCCTCTCCCCGCGCGCGGGGAGAGGGAGTGAGCGAGCCTAGATCTTTACCTCGCTGATCTGCAGCGTCGGCTGGATGTCGGTATAGTTGGGAATGTCTGCCATGATCGTCTCGGCGTGAGGGCCGAATGCAGTCTGAAATGCCTCCAGCGAGTCGAAATAAATGTGGCCCATTGCGATGAACGCCGGCCGCGATCCCGGGGTCGGGCCGGCAATGCCCTGCTCGACCGTCGCACTCTTGCACGCGGCGCCGAGCTTCTCGCGAACCATCGGCATGTGACGGTTGCAATAATAATCGATGTCGAATTTGCTGCCTTCATTGTTGGGGTAGAACGCGCTCACCTTGATCATCTTGATTCCTCCTCGTCACCTGATGTTCAGCAGACGCCCATGGCCCATGATCGACTGGCCGACACCGGCCAGTCGCAGCGCATGCCACATCATGGCAGACGCACTCGAAATAACCGGCTTGTCAAGGTCCTGTTCGAGCGTCTCCAATACGGTCACTGTCGGCATTCCAGTGCCGCTGAGAAAAACCGCGTCGGCATCATCTGCATCGACCGACCGCGCCAGCGCATAGGCGTGCTCGGCGGTCGTGTCATAGATGTTCTCGATCCCCTTCAGATTGTCGAACTTCACGACCTCAAACCCGTGGGCTTCGAGATGCGTCTTGCCTTGCAAAGTGACCTCCGCCGAATACGGCGTGCCGAGCGCCAGCTTGCGTATCCCGAGCCGCTCCAGCGCGCGCACCACCGAGCCAAACGCGGTGACGATGCGCCGGCCGGTTGCCTTCTCGAGCCGATCGAGCAGCTCCGCTTCGCCCCGGCGGCCGAGGTGATAGCTCGTTGCCGTATGCGCGATGACGATGATTTCGGGTTTGACCATCGCCAGCAGCTCGATGCCATGGTCGATATTCTCGACCATCGAGCGGTTTCGTTCGGTCTGACCCGCGAGCGAGCCAGGCGTGCCGTGCGCGACCATGCGGTGGAAGTGCAGTGAGACGCCTTCCGGCGCCATGGCGATCATTTCGGTTTCCACTGTCGGGTTCCCCGGCGGCACCAGAAACCTTAGCCTGCCCCGCCAGCCGATCATCGCCCTGCGCTCCCGTTTGTGCCCTTTCGGGGAGATGTTAGCCGCGCCCACGCCCGAATGCCATGTGTCGACGCAATGTTGAAGCCTGCGGCGGGCTATGCGAGTCTGCCTGCCCCGGCTACGAGAGGTGTCGACATGCCTGCAGATGACCACGCCCACGATCACAGCTCCGAGCTGTCGGAGATGCAGCTCCGGGTGAAGGCACTCGAGACGATCCTGACCGAGAAGGGCTATGTCGATCCGGCCGCACTCGATCAGATCGTCGAAAATTTCGAGACCAGGATCGGCCCGCATATCGGGGCCCGCATCGTCGCCCGTGCCTGGGTCGACCCGGAATTCAAGCGGCGGCTCTTGGCGGACGCAACCGACGCGGCCAATTCGGCGGCCGGTCTCGACCCGGTCTCCAACCATCTGATTGCAGTCGAGAACACGCCGCAAACCCACAACGTCGTCGTCTGTACGCTCTGCTCGTGCTATCCCGCGGCCGTACTGGGCCTGCCGCCGGTATGGTATAAATCCGCACCCTATCGCGCGCGCATGGTGATCGACCCCAAGGGCGTGCTGGCCGAGTTCGGCGTCAGTCTGCCGCCCGGCACCGACATCCGGATCTGGGATTCGACCGCCGAGACGCGCTTCCTGGTGGTGCCGATGCGTCCCGCCGGCACCGAAGGCTGGAGCGAGGAGGCGCTGGCGGCCCTCGTCACCCGCGACAGCATGGTCGGCACCGGCCTGCCGAGATCGCCCGAGGAACCCGCGGCGGAGGCGGCGCGATGACTAACTCGATCCACGACATGGGCGGCATGCACGGTTTCGGCCCGGTCGTGCCCGAGCCCGACGAGCCGGTCTTTCACGCCGATTGGGAGGGGCGCGTGCTCGCGATGCTGCGGGCGATGGGCTACACCGGCCTGTGGACGCTCGACGGCTTTCGCTCCTCGCTCGAAAACCTGCCGCCGCTGACGTATCTCTCTTCGTCCTATTTCGAGCGCTGGTGCCGCGGGCTGGAGCGCCTCGTCGTCGCTCATAGTCTGGTCGGCGAGGACGAGATTGTTGCCGGCCGCGTGTTGCGGCCCGGGATCCGGTTGAACCGGAAGCTGACCCTTGATGATGCGAAGGTGATGCCCTGGCCGAAGTTCGACCGGCCGGCGCTGGGTCCGGCGCGCTTCAAGGCCGGCGACCCTGTGCGCACCAGGAACATCAATCCCCCGACGCATACCCGCCTGCCGCGCTATGCGCGCGGCAAGCTCGGCACGGTCGAGGCCGTTCGCGGCTGCCACGTCTTTCCGGATACGGCCGCACTCGGTGCGGGCGAGAACCCGCAATGGCTCTACGCGGTGGTCTTTACCGGCCGGGAATTGTGGGGCGAGGAGGCCGACCCCGCGATCAGGGTCTCGATCGAGGCGTTCGAGCCTTACCTCTCGCCGGCATGAGCATCGACCAAGCCATCGCGACGGCTCCGGGCATCCCGCGCGATCCCGAGGGTCCGGTGTTCCGCGAGCCGTGGGAGGCTCAGGCCTTTGCCATGACCGTGGCCTTGCACGAGCGCGGCCTCTTCGGCTGGAGCGAATGGACCGCGGTGCTGGGCGACGAAATCAAGCGCGCCCAGGCGAAAGGTGACCCCGACACTGGCGAGACCTATTACCGGCACTGGCTCGCCGCCCTCGAACGCATCGTCGCCGAAAAAGGGGTGACCGACGCGGCCGCCCTGGTGCGCTATCGCGATGCCTGGGATCGGGCCGCCGACCGCACCCCCCACGGCGTGCCGATCGTGCTCCAGCCCCAGGATTTCGCGCGGTAGTCGCAGTCAAGAGGAACGGCGTCACGGCACCGCTGCGGGATGCAGCACGGTGACCCCGTAGCGAGAGAAGTCGGCAACGTTGAAGGTCAGGATGCGGTCGATGCCGTGCGCCAACATCGCTGCGACCAGGCGCGCGTTATAGACCTGGGTGCCCGGCACTCGGTGGGCGATGATGAGGCCCTTCCATATCGGATAGATCGCCGGATCGTCTGCCGCCAGCTGAACAGCCGTTCGATCGTTGCAATTTCGGCTGCGACGGCCCCGGCGGTCAGGCCGAGACCGTTGGCCGCTCCGACCGGCCGCGTCGCCGCCGCCCAGAATTCGATGATGTTCTGTGGCGTCACATAGAGCATCTCGCCGGCGAGGAGCGCTCGGGCGACGCCGTCGGTTGCAGCGCGATATTGCCCATGGTTCGGCTGCGCCAGGCGCAGCAGCACGTTGGTATCGACTAGGACGCTCACAGACCGCGCGGCGGGCTGTAGATCGCTCGCGGCTGTCGTCCTCCATCGCTCACTGCGAGACTGCGCAGGAGGGCGAGCCACTCGGCGTCCGACAGCGGCTGTTTCTTGCCTTCGTGCTCTTCGAGCCAGGCGCAGGCGGGCTCGACCGCCTTGGGGATTGGCGCCGGGCGGCGCTCTCGCCCGCAAGTAAACCCCGCCTCGTAATCGGCGAGCCGCGACGGGCTGAGCTCGAGCCGGCGGCCGAGCTCGGCCTGGGACCACCCCATACGAGTACGGAATTCGGTCAATTCTTGTGGTGTCATGTCGCAAATATGGTCGACCTCTGCGACGACGATTGCAAGCGCTGGTCGCATTCGTCGCATGCCTTCATCGCATGCTCAGCACCGCCCGCGGGAGCCTTTGACATCAAATCATCATGTAGATTATGCCTTGATGCATGAGAACCACCCTGACGATCGATGACGATGTTGCGGTCGAGTTGCAGCGTTTGCGCCGGACGCGCGATACCAGCTTGAAGGATGTCGTGAACGACGCGCTCCGCCGCGGATTACACGAGATGACCTCCGAGCCGAAGCTGCGAAAGCCATTCCGCACACGCTCCTTCGATCCTGGACGAGTGCTGATAGACAACGTTGACAACATCGCCGAGGTGTTGGCGCTGATCGAGGGCGACGCGTTTCGTTGATCCTCGTCGATGCCAACATCCTGATCTATGGCGTATACGAGCCGGTTCGTGCAGCATACAGCGGTCCGGGATTGGTTTGATCGACAACTTAATGGCCGAATTCGCGTCGGATTGCCATGGACGAGTATTCTGGCGTTCTTGCGCGTCGTCACGAACCCGCGTGTGCTCGGCAGGCCGTCCCCAACGCCGCAGGCCTGGAACCAAGTCATCGCCTGGCTCGGCTGCGGCTCGGTTTGGGTGCCAAAGCCGACCGAGCAACATAGCCGAAGCCTCGGTCAGCTGCTCGCCTTGCCCGGTGTCCGGGCGAACCTCGTCCATGATGCTGATCTGGCTGCACTGGCCATCGAGCACGGATTGATCCTGTGCTCGATGGATGGGGATTTCGCTCGATTTCCCGAGCTGCGATGGCAGAACCCGCTCGCCGCTTAACTCACCGCAACGGCGGCTGAAAGGACGAAGCTTAGCTTGCAGTGGGGGCGCAGGGTTTCGCGAGCGCCGCCCACCGCTCGCGAAACAAGAGGCCAGAGGCGCCAAGCACCAGCACGTGCAGGTAGCGCCCGACATAGACGTCCGTCGCGGAACCCGCCGGGCCGAGGAACGAAATGAAATTCTCGAAGCGCCGCTGCCGCGCTTCCGGCGGTTCGTGATTGCTTGACCGGCGCTGGCGAGCTGTCCGATCGTGGTGCGTTGGCTAGTTCATAACCGTAGCTCCTCGTAACCGATCGCTCAGGAGATTTCGAATGCAGCTGATCCTCTACTACGCTCCCAACGCTTGCTCACTGGTACCCTACGTAACCTTGACCGAGGCCGGCGCACCTTTCGAGGTCCGCCCGCTGAACTTCCGTAAGTCGCAGCACATGACGCCCGAGTATTTGCAACTCAATCCCAAGCACAAGGTGCCGGTGCTCGTGATCGACGGCTCGCCGCTCACCGAGAACGTTGCCATCCAAACTTGGATCGCCCGAAATTTTCCGGCGGCAAAGCTACTTCCCGCGGATCCAATGCAGGAATTGCACGCGATCTCCTTGTTGGCGTGGTGCGCCTCGGGCATCCACCCATTCCTTTCGCGCATCAATTCACCCGCACGCGTCTGCGACCTGCCGGGCGCGGAGGAGTCCGTGCGGCGGCTCGCCGCGCAGCAGCTATTCGAGAACTACCTGATTGCAGACGACAAGCTCGCCGATCGCGAATGGTTCTTCGACCATTTCACGGCCGTCGACGCCCACTTCTTCTGGTGCTTCCGGCGAGGTACTCAATTCAACCTCGATCTCTCCCGGTTCAAGAACTGCATGGCGCACTTCGAGCGGATGAAGCAGCGGCCGAGCGTGCGGAAATTGGTGGCCTACGAGCAGGAGGTGCAGACCGCCTTCACCCAGGCAGCTTGAGCCCGCAAGGCTCGCGTGCCGACTCCGGTTTACAGGATGAAGCTGAGCTTGCCGTGCGGGCGCAGGGTCTCGAGATCAAGCACGGCCCGCCGCTCGCGGAATAACAGGCCGGAGGAGCCGCGCACCAGCACGTGCAGATAGCGGCCGACATAGACGTCGGTCGCCTCGTGCTGGAAGCGCCAGACCGCGAAATTGGCGGTGGCGCGCGCTTCGCCGTTGTCCACCGCGAGCAGCCGCACATTGGTGATCAGCCGGCGGGTGCGCGAACGCGGGTTCTCGGCCCAGGTCGTGCCGCTCAGCAATTGCCTGACGCGCGAGGCGAGGGTGCGCCGGTCGTCGGCGATCAGGAACAACGTGTCGCGGTGATCGGCGTCGGGGGCATCGAGCGGCGGCACCAGATAGCGCACGTCCGGGGCCATCAATGCCAGCCATTCCTCGAGGCGCCACTCGTCGAGGAGGGCCGCCTCCTCAATCAAGAATCGCTCGATCTCGCCGACCGTGAACGGCGGCGCGGCATCCTCAGCCATCGCGCCTGGCCCTACTCGGCCGCCTCGCGCTGCTCCGGCCGATCGGAGCAGTCCGTCTGGCCGCGCATTCCCTGGATCAGGGCGTGCCAGCGCCGCCAGAACGCACGCATCTGCAATTCGTCCTGGCTCGATGGCTGCTCGCGGCCCATGCCGCGGGAGATGTCCGACCAGGACAGTTCGCGCCACGCCGCAAAGCCGCGCTGGCAGCCTTCGAGGGCGTAAACGTCGTCCGGTGTGCCGAACCCCGCGGGCCCCAGGAACGAGATGAAGTTCTCGAAGCGGCGCTGCCGCAATTCCGGCGACTCCCCCCGCGGCAGGTTGGCCCAGGCGTCGATCTCCATGTAATCGGGCGCCAGCGGATAAAAGGTGCGGATCGTGTGCCACGACGAAATCAGGATCAGATTGGGGAAAATGAAGAGGTTCCGGCTGTAATCGGCGACGCGATGAGCCCGCTCGGGGCCGACCCGATCGACGAGGCGGGCGCGGATCTGGTCGAGCTCTTCTTTCGCCGTTCCAGTGATCGGCAGCGCCCGCGCGCGGTTTTCGATCACGGCATGGCCGCCGCCGAGTGCGAGGCCAATGCCTTGGATGCGGTTGGGGCCCGCCCGGCTCGCCGCGTCCATGCCGATATCGGCAAGATACTGGTTGAAGTAGCGCTGGTGGGTCGGCATCGCGTGATAGCCGTCCATGCTGTTTTCGACCAATAGCTTCCAATTCGATTTCATGCTGTAGGCTTGCGAGCCGTGCACGATCTCGACGTCCTCGCCGCCGAATTCGAGCATCAAGTCGAGATATTCGCGGGCGTTGCCGAGATACGGGACCAGGCTCTCGACCGCCGGGTCGAAGCTGACGAACATCATGCCGCGGTAGCTTTCGAAGCGCGGCACCGGCTTCAGGCCGAGCGCCTCGCGGTCGAAGGCCGGCGTGTACGAGTCGTCGCCGGGGACCGCGGCCAGCCGTCCGCCGAGGTCGAAGGCCCAGGCGTGATAGAAGCAGCGAAAGAGCCGGGTCGAGCCGGCGCGCTCGCGGCAGACGATATTGCCGCGATGCGGGCAGGTGTTCAGGAACGCATGCGTTGTGCCGTCGCTGTCGCGCACCAGGATCAGCGGGCGCCCGCCGACCTTGCGGGTGACGAAATCGCCTGGACTGGCGATCTCCGATTCATGTCCGGCATAGAGCCAAGAGCGATCGAAGACTTGGCACCGCTCTCCTTCCAGGATCTCGGGATCGGTGAAAACGCGGCGGTTGACGCGAAAGACGCCGCGCGCGCGATCGTCGACGATCAGGTCTTGCATCTCTGCCATATCCATCAGCGTTCCCTCCGTTGCCGCGCGCCGCGCGCGGCCGCCTTTCTCCGACCCTTCTCGCTAGTGGTTAAAACAGGTCGAAATACTCCCGGTGCTCCCACTCACTGACCTCCTGCTCGAAGCGCGCCAGTTCGGCCTCTTTGATGTGGATAAAATAGTCGATGAAACCGGCACCGAAGGCGTTGCGCAATGGCCTGTTCTCCCGCAGCGCCTGGAGCGCCTCGCCGAGAGACCGGGGCAGTGCGGGTGCGGCGGTCTCGTAGGGGATGTCGGCCGACGGGCCCGGATCAAGCGCGCCGTCGACGCCGTCGAGTCCGAGCGCGATCTGCGAGGCCATGTAGAGATAAGGGTTGGCGGCCGGCTCGCCGATCCGGTTCTCCACGCGGGTCGCCGGGTCACCGGGTCCGCCGAGCACGCGCACCATCACGCCGCGGTTATCGCGGCCCCAGGTCGCCCGGTCGGGCGCCAGGGTGTACGGGCGATAGCGCCGATAGCCGTTGATGGTCGGCGTCGCAAAGGCCGCACTGGCCCGAGCGTGCCGCAGTAGTCCGCCAAGGAAGTGACGGCCAAGCGGCGAGAGCGCCTCTGCCGTGTTTTCCGGCACGAAGGCGTTCGCACTGCTTTTATGGACGCGCAAGCTCTGGTGCAGGTGCCAGCCGCTGGAAAAGATGTTCGCCAGCCTCGGGCGGCACATGAAGCTGGCGTGATAGCCGTGCCTCCGGCAGATCTGCTTCACCGCGCTGCGAAACAGCACCATCGTGTCGGCGGGTTCGAGGTTGCTGCCCGGTCGGAACGTGAACTCGACCTGGCTCGGCCCGAACTCCACCTCCAGCGATCGCAGCGGCAACCCGAGCGCTTCGATGGGCTGCCGGAGGATCTCGAAGACCTCGTCGTACCTGTCGTAACGCGCTTCGCTCAGCAGCTGGTAGCCGGTGGTCAGCAGGCTGACCTCGGGCGGAACACCCGGCTGGCCCGCATCGGTCGCGGCGAGCTGCCGGTCCTCCAGCTTGAAGATGTGGCATTCGACTTCGAGGCCCGCGATGTAATCGAAGCCGCGTTGGTTGAGGTCGTCGAGCACGCGGCGGCAGAGCTGGCGGGTGCCGAACGGTACTTCTCGGCCGTCGGCGAAGTAGAGGTCGCATAGCAGCCAGCCGCTGTGCGGCGCCCAGGGCAGCGCCTTGAAGCTCAGCGGATCCGGCACCAGCAACAGGTCGGCGGCGCCTTCCATCTCGGGCATGTCGAAGCCGCCGCCGCGGGTGAAGACCGGGAACACGGTGCGGTGCGAAGTATCCTTGGCGAGCAGGCTCGATGGTGCCGTGCAGCCGCTGCGGAACGCGCCGTCGAGCTCGGCGGCGACGATCGTTTTGCCGCGCAGCACGCCATGCTGATCGGGAAACGACAGTCGCACGACGCCGAGCGTTCCAGCTTGCCGCGCGACCTCGACCGCGGCGCGGCGCTGTTCATCGGACCACAGGCCGTGGCGCTCCACGAAGGAGGTCATGGCGCGGGCAGGCGGGCGGCCCAGGGCGAGCCATGGCGGCGCCGCCGGTCGTTCTCGCGCCAATAGTCCCGCCACGCATCGCTCGGGCCGATGCCGTCGACCGCGACCGGGCCGCGCATCTGCTGCGCCTCGGCCTCGTCGAGCACCATCAGCGGGCGCTCGCCTCGCCCTGCCTGCTCGATCGCCCTGAGCAAAAGCCGGCGATAGGCCACGATCGCCTTGTCGGTGCTCGCCAGGTACTCGCGCGTGCGGTCGTGGATGCGGCCCTGCGATTCGACCGCCCACTGGTCGTGCACGTTGATGTCGCAGCCCATCCCGCTGTAGGTCCGGCTCTGCTGCTCGGCAGGATTGAAGCCGTAGCCGTTGCTCCGGTTGATCCGCGGCACGTAGTCCGGCAATTCGTAGAGTGCGAGCCGCTGGTTGCGCATCTCGGTCTTGTTCACCGGCTGGCCGAAGCTGGTGAAGATCGCATACCAGTAACAGCTCTCGTCATCCACCGGTACATGCCATTGCGTGATCGTCATCTCGCTGCTCAGCGGGATCGTGAAGGCCTGCGGGAACAGCAGGTTGGTGACGCGGATATGTGTGCTGCCCTCGTTTAGCTCGCGCAGCGCAAAGATGCGCAGGCCGAACTCGGTCCGCTCCACATCGATGCGCGGGCGCTCGAATTCGCGCAGCAGCCGCGTCATCGGCATGTCGGAGTCGGCCGGGGCGGCGCGAAACTGCTGGCCATAGCTTGCCGACGGATCCTCGTCCTCAAAGAAACGGTGCAGGAACGAGGCGTGCGCCGGATCGATGCCGACCTCGAGCGCCTGCAGCCAGTTGGACTCGATCAGGCCCTTGAAAGCAAACGTGTGGCTGTCCGGCGCGGCAAAGCAATCGAACTCGGGGAGGGAAGGCGGCGTGCCTTCGCCGAGATAGGCGAACAGGATGCCGCTGCGCTCGATCACCGGATAGGTGCGTGCACGAACCTCGCGGCAGAGCGTGCTGCCGGCGGGCTCCGCTGGCATCTCGAGGCATTGTCCCCGCGCATCGAACAGCCAGCCGTGGAACAGGCAGCGCAGTCCACGGGCTTCCAGCCTGCCATAGGCCAGATCGGCGCTGCGATGCGGACAATGGCGCTGGATCAGCGCACACTCCCCCCGCGCTTCGCGGAACAGCACGAGATTCTCGCCGAGCAGCCGGACGGCCTTCACCGGCCGCGGCCCTTGCAACTCGTCAACCAAGGCGGCGGGCTGCCAATACATCCGCAGCAGCTTGCCGGCCGCGGTGCCTGGCCCGCCCCTGGTCATCAGCTCATTCTGCTCGGTGGTCATCATTGGCCGGCCCTCGAGTGCGATTCGGTCGACGGACACCTGTTCAGATGTCGGCGTGGCGTAGTCGAGCCTTGCAGGTTAAAGATAGCCGCATAACTCAACGACGACGGGTAACACTTCGATATCACCCGGATCATTTTTGGTCGCACACTTCGCCCCGATCACAACATCGCGCCGCCGCCACTGGCGCCGAGATGCTGGCCGGTCACGAACGACGCCTCGGGCGAGCCGAAAAAGGCCACTGCCGCGGCGACTTCGGTCGGATGCGCGGGTCTGCCGATGCCGACCACCCTTGCGGCCGCCATCCTCGCCATTTCCTCGAAAAACGCGGGGTCGGTCCAGCCGGGCTCGCGAAAGCCCGGCGGGCTCGGACTGTGGGCACCGTCGGCCTCGGTTTCGATGGCCCCCGGCGACACGCAGTTGACGGTGATGCCGTGCCGCACGGTCTCGCCCGCCAATGTGATCGTCAGCCCGATCATCGAGCCCTTGCCGATGCCGGCGAGCAGGGTGTGGAACGGCGCGCCGGTGCGCCACGCCTCGCCGCCGATGTTGACGATGCGGCCGTAATGGCGCTCCACCATGTGCGGCAATACCGCCTTGCAGCAGCGCAATGTGTTCCACACGTTCCAGCGCACCGCCTTTTGCATCAGCTCTTCGGTGAAATCGATGAGTCGCAGGCGGATCAGAGCGGCGGCGTTGTTGACCAATGTGTCGATCTGTCCAAAGGTATCGAGCGCACGCTCGACCATGTGGTCGGCGACCCCCGGCTCGCTCAGGTCGCCGCCGACCGCCAGGAACGGCATGCCGGTCTCCTCGCGCAATTCGCGCGCCGCCGTCGCGAGCCGGTCCTCCTGAATGTCGCAGACGACGAGCTTCGCCCCCTCTTCGGCGAGCCGCTTGGCGATAACCCGGCCGAGCCCCTGCGCCGCCCCGGTCACGACAGCGACTCGCCCGTCATAGCGCCGGCAATGCGTCGGCTGGGCAAAGGCCAATGTCTTGAACGGTTGGCTCGTATGCTGCTCGCTCATCGTCCCTCGCTCCGGCGCGCCCGCTGCCGACTCTGAGCCGGTGCTGATCATCTTGCCCCGCCTGGGCAGTTTAGGACAGGGTTGTCGGGCGCTTCAAAAGGGAATCCGCCATGGAGTTCGAGCATTCGGAGAAGGTCCGGGCGTTGCAGGCTCGGGTCGAAGCCTTCATGGCCGAGGAGATCTACCCGAACGAGGAGGCGCTGTTCGCGCAGGTCAACGAGGGCGATCGCTGGCAGCCGGTGCCGCTGCTCGACGAGCTGAAGGCGAAGGCGCGCGCCCAGGGGCTGTGGAACCTGTTCCTGCCGGAAAGCGAGTACGGCGCCGGGCTGACGAACCTCGAATACGCGCCGCTCTGCGAGATCATGGGCCGTTCTCCGTGGGCGCCCGAGGCCTTCAACTGCTCGGCGCCGGATACCGGCAACATGGAGGTGCTGGTGCGCTATGGCACGCCGGACCAGAAGAAGCGCTGGTTCGAGCCATTGCTCGCCGGCGAGATCCGGTCGGCGTTTGCGATGACCGAGCCCGAGGTCGCCTCGTCCGACGCCACCAACATCGAGACGCGGATCCGCCGCGACGGCAATGACTACGTCGTCAACGGCCGCAAATGGTGGACCTCAGGCGCGCTCGACCCGCGCTGCAGGATCCTGATCGTGATGGGTCAGTCGGACCCGGACAACCCGGACCGCTACCGCCGGCAGTCGATGATCCTGGTGCCGCTGCCGCATTCGGGTGTCGTCGTCAAGCGCATGCTCCCGGTCTTCGGCTATGACGAGGCGCCGCACGGCCATGCCGAGGTGGTCTTCGACAATGTCCGGGTGCCGGCGGCGAATATATTGCTCGGCGAGGGGCGCGGCTTCGAGATCGCCCAGGGCCGGCTCGGGCCGGGCCGCATCCACCATTGTATGCGGCTGATCGGCCTCGCCGAGCGCGCGCTCGAACGGATGTGCCGGCGGACGGCGAGCCGCATCGCCTTCGGCGTGCGGGTCTCAGACCAGACCGTGACGCAGGAGCGGATCGCCGAGGCGCGCATCATGATCGAACAGGCGCGGCTCCTGACCCTGAAGGCCGCCTGGATGATGGACACCCACGGCAACAAGGCGGCGCGCGCCGAGATCGCGATGATCAAGGTCGCCGCACCCAACATGGCCTGCCGGGTCATCGACTGGGCGATCCAGGCCTTTGGCGGCGCCGGGGTCACCGGCGATTACGGCCTGGCCTACGCCTATGCGACGGCACGCGTGCTGCGGCTGGCCGACGGGCCCGACGAGGTCCACCGCAACCAGATCGCCCGTCTCGAACTGCGCAAATATCAGGGCCCCGCGAGCCTCACCGGCGGTTCGGCCGAGGTGTTGCCGGCCGACTCCTCATCCGGCTTGCGCAGCCGGCCGGTGTGGATCGCCTAGCATTGACATGGCGCCCTGCCCCCGCGCGCTGAAGGCGTTAATGCGGAAACCTAACGCATGGCACCCGAGGCTGGAGGTCCGTTCCGGGTGGTGAGCGGTCCTTCGCCGATACGGCCGCCAACGGCGAGGTTGCGCCGATTCCAGACCTTCCGGGTCTCACCCCGGAACGGGAAGGTTCGACCCAAACCGCTCCTTCACCCCGCGTGAGGACTCGGCGGTTCGTGACCCCAAGTGTGGCTCTTTTGAGCCAATTCGGTCGAATTGCCACTCACCCGTGTAGGTCCGTCTAGGAGTCGTTAACGATGTTAGATAAATAACGCCGTAATTCTATTGAAAATGGATATCCAAATCACATTTATAGGCCGTGCGTTTAAGAGAGTGGCCGTGCTCGAAGAAGCAAAGCGGAGGAACCAACCTCCCACCCTGGGAAAAAGGCCGGCCGCAGCGAGCAACGATGGGTTCTTATTACCCCTCCTTGAGACGGAATTCCTCAAACGGATGAGCTCGATGCTCAATAATGGGGTTCTGAAGATTCACCGATGAGGAACTTGCGTAGGTTCATAGAGAGAAGAAGAAAAATACGTGACAGGGAGAGTAACGTGAAATGGAAATTGAAGACAAAAGTCGCGTGGATGGCAGACCAGGCAGCCTTCTTTGATCGCAGCCCGTTCAAGTCCGATCAGGAGCGGCGGGACGCGTTTCTGAAATGTGCCGAAAGGTTTTGCGATCAGGAAGCGGCGAATTACTGGGATGGTCAGTTCACTGAGAGCGGTCGAAGCTCAACAGATGATGGCAGCGCACGATTACAGTATTTTCAAGAAATCGAGAATTTGAAAACAGGAATTAGCGGATCCCCGGAGGATTGGGTGCGCCGACAACATCCGGATTCCCTCCCCAAAGCACAGCGCGAGGCAGCGAAACGCCAATACTCAAATGATCGGGTGCCCCGACGGTCTTCAGAGCTCACCAGCGTATTCGGGGTAGGATTCGGGCTCATCTTGTTAGCGGCCACACTGTACGTATACCGTGATGATGTGGGCAAGGTGGCCGATCCGTTAGTGGTACGCCTGGTACCATCACAGGGCTACTCGACCGATCCTCAAACGGTTAGCTATCTCGTTGACCCAACTGGACAATTCGGGATCGATGCGCGCGCCAACGGTATTTGGTTTCGTTTTATGTTCGATACGGGTGCTGCGTCAATCGTGTTCAGCAAGGACGATGCCCGATGGCTGGGTTTCGACCCGGAAGTACTTCGCTTTGATCGCACTGTTTGGACGGCAAACGGCCGGGCGCGCGTGGCCGCAATCCAGCTGCGGAAGCTTGAGATCGGGCCAATCGTGGTGACCGATATCCCGGCGCTGATCGACGACGGCGACTTGCGGGAACCTCTCCTGGGCATGGAGTTTCTCAAACGGATGAGCGGGGTCGAGATCAAGAATGGCACGCTGACGATCCGCAGATAGTCGAGCCCACTAGTCCTTCTCCTCATCGATGTCCAAGAACGGAACCGGGCGGGTGCCGCGCAAATAGGTCTCGCGCGCTAACTCCCTCCCCTCGACGCTCAAGGGATGCGCGGCACATCAAACAGCGGTCTCTTGCCATTAAACGGCCAAACAAGCCCCCAGGCTTCGGCTGTCGATTAGTGAAGATCCTGCGCCGGGCGCGATCTTGTCGGCGTCGTCGAACCGCCAGTGATGATAGGCGCAGCGGATCTGGCCATCGACGATCTCGCCCATCGAGAGGTCGGCGTCGAGATGCGGGCACCAGGCGCTCTACACAATCGGCTTTCCGGTGGAATCACGGCGCACGGCGACGCGGCTGGCGAGGAGGTCCACACCAATCACCGCGCCACCCCCGAGCTCACGGGAAGGGGTCACGGGAAACCACGATGGATGGAAGCCACCACCATCGACGGGCGAGCCGTTCATTGTCTGCATCGGAACCATTGCTGCTATCGCCTGTGACCGGACCGAGCGGCCGCTAAGGGGCATTAAGAGCCGTTCCAAGCGCGAACCCTGAGTGCCCGAGTTGGGTGGACAACCGACCTTCACCGACACGCGCGCCAACGGCGAGGTTGCGCCGACAACGGACTTTCCCGCAACCGCGATTACCGCCGCCGCGGTCAGTCTGCGACCTTGAGCACGATCTTTCCGGGCTTGTGGGGCGCGCCATCCAGCATGCGGTGGGCGATTTTCGCGTCTGCGAGGTCGAGAACCTCGCCGACCGGCAGGTTAAGCGTTCCGCGTTGGACCATCGCCGAGATCCTGTCGAGCCGGTCGCGCGTGACGTCGACGATGAAATACGCCACGCGCACGCCTCGCGACCGGACATAGGCCTCGTCCTGGGGGCGCACGATGGAGACGATGATCCCGTTCGGGCGCAACGCCTCGCAGGTGCTTTCGAGTGCGTCGCCGCCGATGGTGTCGATAACAGCATCGAGGGGCCGGGAGGCCAATTGCGCGCCAACGCGATCGCCTTCCACGACCGGCTCGGCACCCAGCGCCCGAACCCGTTCGATGTCCCGGGTGCGCGCGGTTCCATAGACGCTGGCGCCGGCTTCCTTCGCCATCTGCGTCGCGCAGGCGCCGACGCTGCCCGCCGCACCGCGCACCAGGATCGCCTGTCCCGATTCGATCCGCGCGTACTCGAACAGCATCTGCCACGCGGTAACGGCGACGACTGGAAGGCCCGCCGCTGTGACGTAGTCGAGCGCGGCGGGCTTGCGCGCGACCTTACCGGCCTCGACCAGCGCGTACTCAGCATAACCCCCGACGAACAGGTCGTTTGTTGCGCCATACACGGCGTCGCCGAGCGTGAACACGCCAACGTCGGCACCGAGCGCGGCCACCGTGCCGCTGATGTCGGAGCCGAGGGTCAAAGGCAGCGCCTGGCCGAGGGCGCTCTGGCCTTCGCGGACCAGCCGGTCCCACGGCCCGACGCCCGCCGCCTTCACAGCGACCAGTACCTCGCCCGCCTCCGGCACCGGACGGGGAATCTCGTCGAGCCGCATGGTGTCGATGCCGCCGGATTCATGAACTCGAATGGCTCTCATCACTCGTCTCCTCGGCTATTCTCGTTAGGTGGAGCAAATCCGAGGATGCGCAAGTAAAGCCAGGTAAGGGCGAGTGAAACATCGTGGGCGGGGGGCGAGGCGGAGTGACCTTCAACATCCCGCTGGCTGCCGGCGTTTGGATCGTCCAGCTATCGTCATTCGGCGAGGCGTTCCACCACCCAACTCGGCAGTTTGGCTCCGCTACCGGGAAGGTCGGTTAAGGGGCATCAAGAGCGGTTCGCGCCGCACAGGCTGAGGGTCCGGTATGGGTCCAGGCCGTGTGAAAACCCCACATCGCGGTCACGACGTGAAATATTCTTCTAAACAGGAGCCGAAACGCGCAATTAAGCAGCGCCATACTTCTCAATCATGGGCTCTCTTGGAATATTATTCTTCTGTCGCCGGGCGGGACGGAGTTTTCACACACCCTGGGGTCGAAGTCGGTCGCTCATTTGCAAATCCGAGAAATGGGAGCTCGTGGCACCGAAAAGCCGGCCGGCAACCCGGACCGCTACCGCCGGCAATCGATGATCCTGGTGCCGCTGCCGCATCCGGCTGTCGTCGTCAAACGCATGCTGCCGGCCTCCGGCTATGACGAGGCGCCGCACGGCCATGCCGAGGTGGTCTTCGACAACGTCCGGGTGCCGGCGGCGCGCATTTTATTCGGCGGGGGCCGCGGCTTCGAGATCGCCCAGGGCCGGCTCGGGTCGGGCCGCATCCCCCATTGCATGCGGCTGATCGGGCTCGCCGAGCGCGCGCTCGAACGGATGCCGGCGGACAGCGAGCCGGATCGCCCTTGGCGCGGTTTACTTGCGCGACATAGGAAGGGTTGAGATGGGCATAATGCCGTCGTCATGCGTGGGTCAACATGGCTTGAACTTGCCGAAATCACCGGGAGGGCGCGCCTGCCTACAAGGGTTGGTGCTAAAGGACGGCATTGGTCCAAGGGTGTTCAGGCGCGCCGAGCCGAAATAGCGTGTCGTCGACTTCGGTGTAATACGGGTTAAAGTTTTTAAGCTGCGCGATCATCCCGTTCCTGATCTTGGTAGGGTCGCCGGGCGGTAAGCTTGCAGTCCAGAAGCGCTTTGTTTTATCGAAATATCCGATCGTGTCCAGGAATGAGGCAGCGTAGTAAAACGAATCGGGGATCGGGTCGCTCTTATCCGGGCATACCAGGCTGCCGTCTTCCTTAACGGATCCCCCGAGGCACCAGTGAATCATCTCACCGACTGAGGTGCTCGCCGCCTGGCGTTGCCGCGGCACCATCTGGATCCACCCGCGATAAAACAGCTCGGCGACGTCGTAATTATTGTGATCGCTCATCCTCGTGCCGCCGTCGAGCCAACCCTGCGGGTAGATCCCTGTCTTTATCGCGAGCAGCGTGTCGATCAATTTGGGCCACCAACGCACCAAATGCGGCACGTAGCGCGCCATGTGAAAGGTGAGGCTCAAATCCGTGGTTCTGATCTGATTCCCGTTGTCGTCAGTGACGTAAGTCACTCCGAAAAATCCGGTTGCGGGATCCTGCCAATCAAGGACAAACCGCTCGAATGCCGGGTAGAACCCCGGCCCGCTCAAATAGCTCGCCTGCCCTCCTTTGATTACCAGCCGGGCGATGACGGAGATCGCGAGATTCAGCTCCTTGCGATTGTCGCGGCCGCACCGAGCAATGTCCGACCAGCAGAGGTCCTGCAGATAGGTCACCATTCGGACGGGATCGTTGATGCATTGCAGAAACATCGGCTTGCGCGGCCACGGCCATTCCCGGGCGAGGATTTGGTCGGTCGAGCGGTCTAGTTTGAGGAACCAGACACTTGTTCCCGGCCCGAAGCTGCCATCCGCATCCTGTGTCAATGCGCTCGGCGGGTTGGGGTTGTCGAGCGCCGCCTTCAAGCGGGCGAGCGCGGCCTTGACCGCGTCGACATCCGCGGTGCAACTGACCCAGTAATCCAGTTCGTAAAGTGCCGCTCGGGCATAGCTTGTATCGTCGCCCGCCCATTCGCGTTTTGACAAACGATTTTCCGCATCTGTCATCGCGACCTTCGCGTTGTTGAACAGCTTCTTGCCATCGTCGCTAAGTAGTGCCCACAAAGCCTTTTTCGGATTGTAGGGATTGCTCTGCATCCCGCGTCTCCTGTCGAGCCTAACGCAGTGTAACGGAAAGCAAGTCAGGCGTGCGAAAGCCCCCTAACTGCCGGAGCGGCTCTATTACTCAAATTTGAGCAAGGCTGGTAGGAGGTGCTGTTTCAGTGTTAGCCGGCTCAGAGGCCGCTCGCGGTGTCGGAAGATGCCTTCTGCTCGCCCGGCTGGATCGCGGCACAAGGGTAAAAAAAAGATCCAAGATCAGCGCAGCCCCGCTTGCCGATTTGCTCTTAATACTGGCGCGTCTCTTCCCGCGTTCGTTTATCCGGAAGGAATAGCCTTTATTTTGCACCCTGCTTGATTTTTCAACGCGGAGTATGGGTGCATGTCTGATCCTCAATTGCTTCCTGTCCGGCCGCGGGGGCGCCGATCATCGCCGGTTCCCAGCCGAATGACGCTGGCGATCATCATTGCGATTGTGATCGTGGGTGCCCTCGCCGCGAGTGCTTTCGTGATCGTCGACCCGACGGAGATGGCGGGAAAGCGACGGCTCGGTCGGGTCGTGGTCGACCGGCCGCTCGGGCCGGGATTGCACCTCAAGCTGCCCCTCGTCGAGGAGATCGACAAGCTGCAGACTTCGCTCGAGACCTACAAGCTTGACAGGCTGACGGTGAACACCGTCGACAATCAGCCGATCACCGTCGCGGTCGGCCTGACCTACCGGGTGCCCGCCGGTGCGGTCCTCAAGCTCCTCTATGACGTCGGGCGGGCGGGCAATGTCGATATCGCCGACAACTTCCAGCGGATCATCGCCGATCGCACCGCCAAGATCTTCGCCCAACAGAATACGACGACGATCAGCGAGAACCGGGAACGCCTGTCGACGGCGCTCAAGGCTCTTTTGTCAACCGATCTGGGACGGCTCTACGGGATCGAGGTCGTCGATTTCCAGATTGCCGGGATCACCTATTCCGACAGCTTCCGGGCCTCGGTCGAGGCGGCGGTCAAGGCGAAGAACGAGGCGGTAGCCGCGGAGAACACGGTCAACCGCATCCGCTTCGAGGCGCAACAGGCGGTGGCCCGGGCGAACGGCGAGGCGGAGGCAAAGCTCAGGATTGCCGATGCCGACCGCCAGGCCGCGATCCTCAACGCGCAGGGCAGCGCCGAAGCGATCCGTCTCGAAGGGGAGTCCCGCGCGAACGTGCTGCGGCTGAACGCCGAGGTACTGCGTACCAATGCCTTGGTTGTGGAACTCGTCAAAGCCGATCGGTGGAACGGCATCCTGCCTCAGACCTTGCTCGACGGAACCGGGGTCACACCGCTTCTCGGGCTGCCGCGGCAGGACAATGCCGGCGCGGCGAAGTGAGAAAGCCGGCGCTGAGGATCCAGCGCTGTTCGGCTGAATAAACGTGGTTCTGCGCCCTACATCATTCCCATCGGTCCGATCGCCAGCTCGTCCGCGGATTTCTTCTATTCGTTGCTGAGCGCCGCATGGAGCGGAGCGACGGTGCAGCGCTCAGCACCAGGTGAGCCGGGCGGCGTGCAAGAATGCCGAGCAGGATGATGGGAGGCAGCCGCCTAATGGCCGTAAGAACCTTCAACCACTGTAACGACCTCAGCGCTGGAGTCATAGACCGCCGGACGGCGGCCTGACCGGCGCGGTCCCGCCGGCCAGTTTCGTTCTAGACCGCATCCCGACGGCGATCGACGACCCCGCGAGCCTCGACGAGATTGGCGAGGCCTTGATCAGCGGGATATGGGCGCCGCTACATCGCTTCGGGGAAGCGAGGAATGAAACCATCGCGGTTGGGCATTTCTACCTTCGGCAGCGTCTGCGCATTCATAGTGTCGTTGTCGCCGACCAGCTTGTTTAGTGCCAGAATATAGGCGGTTAACGCATATACCTCGTCGTTCGAGAGCGTCATCGGCTGCTGCCACGGCATCGAGCGCCGGATATAGTCGAACACAGTCGTGGGATACGGCCAGAAATTGGCGATCCGCTTCATCGCCGCCGAGATGTCGGTGATCGGGCCGCCGCCGACCAACGGCGCCAAGGGCGCGGCCGTGACGCCCGCGACCCCGCCTTTGCCCTCCGGACCATGGCACGGGGCGCATTTTTCCGCATAGATGCGGGCGCCTTGGGCGGGCGTCCCGCCGCCTGGCGGCAAACCCTTGCCGTCGGGTCCGATGCTGATGTCCCAGGCGGCGATGTTGGCTTCGGTCAGTGGCTTGCCGAGACCGGGGCCGTCGGCGGACGCCGCACCCGCAACCAGGCAGAGCGCTAGCCCAACGGCCGAGGAGATCCTGCTAGGCGTAAACATGCTTGACCTCCCCCGTACCGTCGACGCCCCAGCTGGTGACGGCGTTGAAGTGATGGTTCAGCACCGCCCCGACCGGCGGAACCGCTTTCAGCTCCCCACGCTGGGCGACGAATTCGGCTCGGGTCGGCTGCGCGTTGCCCGCCTCGTCCCAGGCGCGGCTTTGCAGGGTCGCGGGCCCGCCGTCCCAACGCCAGGGCATGCGGAAGCGCGTGAAGGCCTTGCTGAGCACCGGCTCCGACAGGGCCGCCTCAGCCCAGCTTTTGCCGCCATCGGTCGAAACCATGACCTTGGTGATCCGGCCGGCGCCGGAATAGGCGATGCCGGAGATCTCGTAGAGTCCCGGCCCCTTCAAGCTCACCCCCGGCGACGGCTGGGTGATGAACGACTTGACCTCCTGCAGCAAATAGAACTGGTACGCCTTGCCGTTCGGCAGGATCGGCGCATAGATCTTGGCTTCCCAATAGCTCATGGCCGGTTCCGCCACGAGCTTGATGCGCCTCAGATACTTGACGTTCATGTTGCCTTCGTAGCCGGGCAGCAGCAGGCGCATCGGGTAGCCGTTGGCCGGCATGAGCCGCTCGCCGTTCTGGTAGAGCGCGATCATCGCGTCATCCAGGCCCTTCTTGAGCGGCACGCTTCGAGCCAGGTGAGGCGCGTCGGCGCCTTCGGCGATGAACCACTTGGCCTTCGGGTCGATGCTGGCCTCGTCCAGCAGGGTGGAGAGCCTCACACCCGTCCACTCGGCGCAGGAGGCCAACCCGTGCAGTGCCTGCACATTAGCCTGCAGCGGCTCAGGCGAAAACAGCGGCGCGCTGTTGCCGCCGCATTCGAGAAAGGTCACTCGCGTCGTCATCGGATACCGGGCGAGCGCGTCGAGAGTAAAAACCAGAGGCCGCTTGACCAGGCCATGGATCACAAGCCGATGCTGGTCCGGATCGATGTCCGGAGCGCCACCCCAGGAGACTACGAAATGCAGCCCGTTCGGGGTGATCGAGCCGTTCATCAAATGATGCGGCGTGCGCGCCCCCTGGGCCCCCGGCAGCCCGGTCGGATTGTTCAGCGTGCGCACGACATCCTTCTCGAAGCGCGAGGGCCGCTGGTAGGGCTCGATGGCCACCCCCGGCTCGAGGCTCCACGGCGGGTCGGATAAGGGCCCGTCCGTCGGAGGTTCGGCAGCGGCACCGGTCAGCGAGCCGAGAGGCGCGGTGCCGATCGCCCCGGCGAGGACGGCGCCGCGGCCGAGCAGCATGCGACGATTGAGCAGGCCGTTGCCGGCAACCGCTATGCTCGATGCCGGTTTCGTGCTGCCGCGACGATAATTTGGAACGCTCATGTTTTCCTCCCTGTCCGCCGGCCCATTGGGCCTGTTATTGTCCGGATGGAAATCTATCCCCTTCGCGGCGCCAAGCCGCCAGATAGAGAATAGTCCGCGCAATTTCGTCCTCAGACTGCTCCGGGAGTTGGCGCAGCGCTTCGAGCGCTCGTTCCAAGAGCTTGGTCATGGAAAGGATGATAGGCGCAAAGACGGCCCATAGAAAGAACGCCCGCAAACGGGCCTCCCATCCTTGCCCGACCCCGATCCTGCCGCGAGATTCGCGAGCCTCACGCCGCGCCCCGACGGCGGCGGCTCGGCCGAGGTGTTGCAACCCTCGGACATGGAACTCCCGCCATCCTTTCCACCCCACCGGGGCGCGGGCGACACCGCCGCCCGCTTGGCATAAGCGAAGTTCCGCCCCCTATAAGGCGACCATGAGAAATTATCAATTAGTCAATTACTATGATGGCAATAGACGGCCGATACCGACCGACGATCCAACGGTTTTCGGACTTCCCTGCCGTTTCCCTGCCGCGCCTTCGATTCGACCGGAGAGTTGCGCGCAAGGTATTGATCAGGAAAGGCTTTTCGATGCCGGGCGAACCCCGAAAAAATTTTTTCCCTGAGTTTCCCGGAGCGGCAAGGAAAGGGAGTGGGCGGCGTTACCCTGCCGTCTTTCGTCCCTTTGGCGCCGGGGTCGCCGCCGGCTCGGCGATTCGCGGCCTCCTTCTTCTTGCGACCCGGCGGCAACAGTGCGGCCTGGAGCCGGTCGGGGACCGGGTTTCGTGCGCGCCGGTTTACCGGGGATCACCGTTTTCGGCCCCGCCGCCGCGTTCCTGCGCGAGGCTGCGCTTCAAGGCCTCTATCAAATTGATGGACCTGGGGCGGCTCGGCGACCCTCACGCGCCCAAGGAGCGGGCGAGCGCCCAGGCCTGCTCGCCGAACGGGCGCGCCACGCGGCCGAGCTCGTGAGCGTCGCGGCTCGCAGCGGTGCCGTCGATCGCGCGCTTGGCAATCCCCTGCGCGATCGCCGCCATCCGGAACAGGCTGTAGACCATGTAGAATTCCCAATCCGGCGTCCGGTCGCGGCCGGTCCGCGCGCAATAGGCGGCGACATATTCCGCCTCGGTCGGGATGCCGAGTGCCTTGAAGTCGACGCCGGCGAGGCCGCGGAAGAGTTCCGGCGTCACCCGGAAGGCCATGACGTGATAGGCGAAATCGGCGAGCGGGTCGCCGATCGTCGACAATTCCCAATCGAGCACGCCGATCACCCGGGGCTCGGTCGGGTGATAAATCAGGTTGTCGATGCGGTAGTCGCCGTGCACGATGCGCGGCTCGCCCTCCGGCGGCAGGTGGCGTGGCAGCCATTCGATCAGTCGGTCCATCGCCGGCTGCTTCTCGGTCTGCGAGGCCTGGTACTGCCGGCCCCAGCGCGCGACCTGGCGCGCTATGTAGTTGCCCGGGCGACCGAACTCGCCGAGCCCGACCGCGACGTAATCGACCGAATGCAGTGCGGCGATGACCGCGTTCATCGACTGGAACATCGCCCGGCGCTCGACGGGAGCGAGGCCCGGTAGTCGCGGGTCCCAAAAGATGCGGCCGTCGAGAAGCTCCATCACGTAGAAGGCGCTGCCGATCACCGCGTCGTCTTCGCACAGCGCATAGGCCGCGGGCACCGGCACCGCCGTGCTGAAGAGCGCGCGCATCACCCGGTACTCGCGGTCGACCGCATGGGCGCTCGGCAAGAGCTGGCCGAGCGGCTTGCGCCGCAGCACGTAGGAACCAGCGCCGGACAAGAGCTTATAGGTCGGGTTCGACTGGCCGCCCTCGAACTGCTCGGCGGCGAGCGGGCCGCGGAACCCCTCGATATGGTCGCGCATCCAGCTTTCGAGCCGGCCGAGCGGCAGATCGTGCTGCCCCGGGGTCGTCATCTCGCACCTCGCCAACCCGCCTCACCCTCGCTCGATTGTATACGACGGCGAGCCAACGGTATCCTGCCGGCAGCTACGCGGCGAGAGAACGAGGTGAAGCATGGACGACTATGTCGATCAGACGATGCTCGAACTCGAACGCTACGCCATCGGCCAGCCGGTACCGCGCAGCGAGGACCCGGTGTTGTTGCGCGGCGAGGGGCATTACGCCGACGATGTCAGCCTGCCGGGTCAAGCCTACGCGGTGATGGTACGCAGCCATTTCGCGCACGGCGTCATCCGCAAGATCGACACGGCCGCGGCGCACGGCATGCCGGGGGTGCTCGGCGTCTATACAGCGGCGGAGCTGGAGGCGGCCGGGATCGGGCCGTTACCGCCGCGCCAGGTCATGAACAATCGCGATGGCACGCCAATGCTGAGCCCGGTCCGCTATGCGCTGGCGACCGACAAGGTCCGCCATGTTGGCGAGGCGGTCGCCGCGGTTGTCGCCGAGACCCTCGCCCAGGCCAAAGACGCCGCCGAGATGGTGGAGGTCGAGATCGAGCCGTTGCCGGCCGTCACCACCCCCAGCGCCGCGGCCGCACCCGGCGCGCCCGTCCTTTACGATGACGTGCCGGAGAATGTCGGACTCGATTTCCATTTCGGGGACAGCGACAAGGTCGCCGCCGCCTTTGCCTCGGCCGCGCATGTCACGCGCCTCGAGCTGCGCAACAATCGCATCGTCGTCAACGCGATCGAGCCGCGCTCCGCCATCGCGCAGTACGATCCCGAGCGCCGGCACTGGACGCTCCATGTCGGCTGCCAGGGCGTCTTCGGATTCCGCAACTACATTGCCGGGGTGCTCGGGGTCGGGCGCGACCAGATGCGCGTCCTGACCGACCGCGTCGGCGGCTCGTTCGGCATGAAGCAGCCGACCTATGCCGAATACTACTGCATCCTGCACGCGGCCCGCGCGCTCGGTCGCCCGGTCAAATGGACCGACGACCGCTCGGGAAGTTTTCTCAGCGACAGCCATGGCCGCGACGCCGAGATGACGGCCGAGCTGGCGCTCGACCGCGACGGCAATTTCTTGGCGGTCCGCCTGACGGGTTTCGGCAATCTCGGCGCCACTTACGGGGCGCCCGGCCCGCCGACCCGCAATGCGGTCAGGAACACGCTCGGCGTCTACAAGACGCCGCTGATCGAAGTCTCAACGAAATGCGCCTTCACCAACACGACCCCGATCGGCGCCTATCGCGGCGCCGGCCGGCCCGAGGCCAATTACTACATGGAGCGGCTGGTCGAGACCGCCGCGGCCGAGACCGGGACCGACCGGGTCGAATTGCGCCGGAAGAACCACATCCCGGCCGAGGCGATGCCGTACAAGGCGCCGAACGGCACGACCTATGACAGCGGCGATTTCACCAACCTCTTGAACAAGGCATTGACGCTCGCCGATTGGGACGGCTTTGCCGCGCGGCAGGTGCAGAGTAGGGCAGGGGGCCGGCTGCGCGGCCGCGGGATCAGCGACTATCTCGAATTGACCGGCCCGCCAGGCCGCGAGATGGGCGGCATTCGCTTCGAGCCCGACGGCACGGTAACGATCATCACCGGCACGCTCGACTACGGCCAGGGGCACGCGTCGCCCTTCGCCCAGGTCCTGTCGACGCGGCTCGGCATCCCGTTCCGTAAGATCCGGCTATTGCAGGGCGACAGCGACGCGCTGATCGCGGGCGGCGGCACCGGCGGCTCGAAATCGATGATGACGAGCGGCAAAGCAATCGTCGAGGCGGGCGATAAGGTCATCGAGAAGGGCAGGGAGATCGCAGCACACGTGCTGGAAGCGGCGGCGGCCGACATCGAATTTCGCGCCGGCCGGTTCACGATCGCCGGCACCGACCGCTCGGTCGGCCTGATGGAGTTGGCCGAAAAGATCCATGCCGGGCTGGAACTGCCGGCGGGCCTGCCGCAGAGCCTCGACGTGCAGAACATCAGCGACGGCCCGCCCTCGGCCTTTCCGAACGGCTGCCATATCGCCGAGGTCGAAGTCGACCCCGAGACCGGCTCGGTCGACGTCGTCCGCTATACCTTCGTCAACGATTTCGGCGTGGTCATCAACCCGGCGCTGGTGAACGGCCAGGCGCATGGCGGCATCGTCCAGGGGATCGGGCAGGCCTTGCGCGAGCATGTGGTTTATGACCAAGAGGGCCAGCTCTTGACCGGCTCCTATATGGATTACACCCTGCCGCGCGCCGAGGACGCGCCGCTCTTCACCCACGCCTTCCATCCGGTGCCGGCCAAGACCAATGTCCTGGGCGCCAAGGGCTGCGGTGAGGCCGGCTGCGCCGGCGCGCTGCCGTCGGTGATGAATGCGCTGGTCGATGCGCTCAGGGAATACGGCATCCGACATATCGACATGCCGGCCACCCCGGAGCACGTGTGGCGGGCGATCGCAGACGCCCGCGGGACGTCATCGCGATGACCGATGATCTCTGGCGGCTGGACGCAACCGAGCTGGCGCGATTGATCCGGCTCGGCCGCGCCTCGAGCCGCGAGGCGACCGAGTCCTGCTTGTCCCGCCTCCGTGCCGTGAACCCCGCGATCAACGCGGTGGTACGCGTTCTCGAGGAGGAGGCGCTGGCGGCTGCGGACGCCGCCGATAGAGCACAGGCGCAGGGCAGGCCCTGGGACCGCTGCACGGCGGTGCCGGTCACGACCAAGGTCAACACCGACCAAACCGGCTGTGCCACGGACAACGGCGTCGTGTCATTCCGTGACGCAATCGCAACCGAGGATGCCCCGGTCGTTACCAATCTCAGACGGGCGGGCGCCGTCATTATCGGCCGGACCAATACCCCGGCGTTCTCGATGCGGATCTTTGCCGACAATGCGCTGCACGGCCGCACCCTGAACCCGCGCGACCCGGCGCTCTTCAACGGCGTGGTTGGGCTGCGCGTCTCGCTCGGCCGCATCCCCTCCTACAATCCGAGCCAGCCGGTCGCCCGCCCGATCGGGTCGCAACTGATGGCGGTGCAAGGGCCGCTGACGCGCAGTGTGCGCGACGCGCGCCTGGCCTTGGCCGTGATGGCGCATGGGGACCCCGTCGACACGCGATGGGCGGACGTTCCGCTCGACGGCCCGCCGGCGCCGCGACCGATCCATGTCGCACTCGTGGCGCAGAATCCCGGCGGGTCCACGCACCCCGCCCAGGCCGAGGCGGTTCGGCAAGCCGGCCGCCACCTCGCCGCCGCCGGTTACGCCGTCGACGAGGTCACCTCCCCCGATCTCGATGAGATCATCGAGACCTGGCATCGCATCGGCTCGACCGATGTGGCCGGCGCGCTCGCGCCGCGGATGGAGGAATTCGGCGATGCCGACGCGCGGGCCTCGATGCGGCTGTGGCTGGAACTGTGCCCACCTACCGACCTGCAGGGCGTTCTGGCCGCATTGGCGCAGCGCGACCTGCTGTTGTGGCGCTGGCTGACATTCGTGCAGCGCTACCCGCTGGTGGTGATGCCGACGCTCGGTGATCTGGCGCCGCCGCACAATCTCGATACGACGCGGGAGGGACAGGCACGCGTGCTGGATTCGCTGCGCGTGAGCCTGATTTCGCCGCTATTGGGGGTTCCCGCATTGGCCGTGCCGGTCGGCAACTACGGTCGTCTGCGCCCGGGCGTGCAGATCCTGGCGCCGCGCTTCCGCGAGGATCTCTGCCTCGATGCCGGCGAGGTTATCGAGGCGGCCGAGGGGGTCGTCACGCCGATCGACCCCCTGCCGTCACTGGCGGCGTAGCGCTGCGCAGGGCCTCGCGGATGTTGACGAGCGGGGGCGGCGGCACGAAGCGCATCGTGAACATGTTGCTGGTGCCGGCGACCGGCACGCGGTTGACCACACCGGCCGGAGAGGTCCCCTGCAGGGTCTGCGCCCAGTCCTGCAGCACCTGCGGAATGTAGAAATAGGCGGAGTGCGCAGAGGTTCCCGGCGGCACCTGCGGGATCTGCGCGACCACTGCATCGCTGACCACCGCCGAGCAATCGACGCCGCAGGTGCGGGGCAACAGGTTCGCATCGCTGCTCGGCCCCTCGAGGCCGAGCCGGTCGCCATAGGACGGATCGTGGTAAAGCGCGAGAAAATCCTTCGACCAGGGCAGCACGTCGTCGCCGGATGAATAATAGATCGTGACCTGTTGCGAGAGTGTGGCGATCGGCGCGCCCTGACCGGTGTCGGGCGGCGTGTTGGATGACGGCAGCAGCGCGCCGTTATTGATGTCGGCGGCGACGAGCAGCACCTGGTTCAGGACAGGCTGCCGGCCCGCGGGTTGCGCCCGCATTCCGAGCATCATCATGTAGTTGCCCTCGGAATGGCAAATGATGTTGACCGCGATGCCGGACTTCTGCCGGAGCTGATGGAGCATTCCTATGAGTGTGCCGAACGCCCGTACCGAGCCGTTGATGTTGCCGCGGATCGTGCCGCTCGTCGCGCTCGGCGGAAAGCGATAGGGCAGCGGCGCGTAATTAGGCGGCCAGAAACTGTCGATCAGGTCGTAGCTCGGCCAGTCGAACGAGATCACCAGCCCGTAATATTGCGCATGTTGCTGCAGCCCTGTGCCCGTCGACGCCAGTTCGCCGACCGAGGTGCTGAACAGATTGGCGAGGCCGTGGATCACCACGGTCAGCTGTGGAAAGCCGTTGGCGATCGCGATCTGCAGATCGCTTTCGAGCATGGCCAGAAAGGCCGGCGGCGGAGTGGCGGTGGGTTGCAATCCGACGGCGGTGTAAGCCGTGACCTCCGGATCGTATTGTTCGGGTGCCGTGTACCACCACAGCGTGCCGTTTGGCAGCGGGAAGATCTGCGATTTGGACGTTGCCGCGGGGCGGTCTCGCGTTGTCAGAATATAGCTGTTGGCAAACCCCTGCGACGTCATCGGCTATCTCCACGACCCGCGATTGGCCACATCGCCCCCAAGCTGGTCGTTGATCAGCTCCGGACGGTATTCGAAGTGCATCGTGTCGTAGTGCGACCACTTGCCGCCCCAGATGAAGCCGTGCCGCTCGAAGATGGCAACGATCTCGGCCGGTATCCGGTTGACGAGCCCGGCCTCGACCACCCCCGAGCCATGCCAGAGCCAGTAGTCGGCGCGCGCTGCGTTGATGTCGATCGCCGCACCCCAGGAATGCATGCTCGGGCCTCCCGTGTCGGCGACCGTCCGGCAGTTGTATGTACCAGCCGGCGGATAGGCATATCGCTTGACCGCATCGGGCAAAATATCGAGCTCCTCGGAGACCGCGGCAAGGCGCTCGGCCACGCCGTTGACCGAGGTGATTCGGATCGAGCGGCCCCAGCTGCGTGGGAGCCAGACGACAGGGACCAGCCGCTGGGCCGCCTCGCCCTTCCAGCAATCGCCGTACATTTTGTCGAAGAAGGCGCGGTTGCGGATGCGCCCGGGGTCGTCATCCGGACCGAGCGCCGCGCGGGTCGCGCCGGCGGGGTAGGGCAGGCGTATCTGGTCGAGGAGCGATCCGTGCCGGAGCATTTCGGCAAAGGCCTTGGCAGGCTGCCCGTCAGACAACGGCATGCGCGTGCCGTCCCGCCAGATCAGATCAACCGAATCGTAACCCGCCAGATAATCGGGATAGGCGCGGACGAGAACATCCAGAGCGGCCTGCTCCCCGGCCGCAGCCACCCCCGTTTGCCCGACCAGCGCTATGGCCAGAAACGCCAGCGCGCTCAGTCGGCGCACCGAACGCCGTCCGGAAAGGAAAAGAACACCGGTCCGTCCCCGTCTCGATTTGATCGCTTAAATGCATCAAGATGGTGGACGACACAACGCTCGAAGACGCCGTTGCGGGCGGGGTAGCAATCGTGCGGGGGTGGGGCGGCAATGAACAGGCGCGATTTTCTCAGACTGTCCGCCGGCACGAGTCTCGTGCCGTTCGGCGGCGCCGGCTGGGCGGCGACTGCGGAAGGTGGCCCCAAACGGCTGATTGTGATTCTTCTGCGCGGCGCCGTTGATGGGCTCAATGTCGTCGTCCCCTATGCCGAGCGGACGTATTACGAGGTCCGCCCGACGATCGCCATCGGCGGCCCGGGAACGGAGCTGGGAGCACTGCCGCTCGACGGTCGATTCGGGCTGCACCCGGCCCTCGCCGGCCTGTTGCCGTTATGGAACGACCGGAAGCTCGCCTTTGTCCATGCGGCGGGCTCGCCCGATGCGACCCGATCGCATTTCGATGCGCAGCTCTTCATCGAGAACGGCACGCCCGGAGACAGTACGACGCGGGACGGCTGGATGAACCGTCTGCTCGCGGCACTGCCTGAGCCGCACGGGCCGACCGACGCGGTCAGCATCGGCCCGACCCTGCCGCAGATGCTGAGGGGATCGCTGCCGGTCGCAAATATGCCGCTCGGCCCCGAGGCCGCAAGGCTGATGCCGCTCGATCGGCCGGAGATCAGCCGCGCTTTCGATCGGCTTTATGCCGGAAACGACCCGCTGAGCGAGGCCTATCGGGAAGCGCGGGCGGCGCGCACCGAGCTGCTCGATGATATCGCGAGCGAAATGCGGAAAGCCGACAACGGCGCGCCGCCAGCGAACGGCTTTCCCAGGGAGGCGGCGCGGCTCGCCCATCTGATCCATCGGGACCGGAATATCCGGCTCGCCTTTGCCGACTTGGGCGGCTGGGACACCCACGTCAATCAAGGCAAAGCCAAGGGTCAGCTCGCCAATCGTCTGCAGCCCTTGGGTGACGGGCTCGCTGCGCTCGCCAAAGGCCTCGGCAAGGACTGGGACGACACCGTCGTCGTCGTGATTTCCGAGTTCGGCCGGACGGTTCACGAGAACGGCAATGGCGGCACCGATCACGGCCACGGCAATGTCATCTGGGTATTAGGCGGCAGTGTGCACGGCGGCCGCGTCTACGGCGACTGGCCGGGCCTCGCCAAGGCGCAGCTCTACCAGGGCCGCGACCTCGCCGTGACGACCGACTACCGCACCGTATTTGCGACCATACTGGAGCGCCACCTCGGCCTCGCCGACCATCAGCTCGCGCAAATCTTCCCCGGCCTGCCGCCGGCGCGATCGAACCTCGCGGAAATGCTGGCCGCTTAGTTGGGCTAGAGCAGATCTAGCCCGCGAGCAATTCTCGCACAGCCCTGTGCGCCTGATCGATCGCGGCGTCGGTGTAGGCAGCGGCAGCGGCATCGGAATTGGCGATCGCGATCGGGCCGAAACGGGCGCGGCCCACTTCGTGCGGCGCTTCACCCTCCGGCCAATCCGGGTCAAACAGCGGATTGTATTCGTAGGCATATCCGTGCGGCCAGCGGTTGACCGTGATCGCGGTGATGTCGCGCGCCGGATCGAAGCCCCCCGGACCCAACATGCGGCCCAGCTGGTCGCGGATCTTCTCTTCGAAGGTCGTGAAACTGGTCGTGAGCAGCTCCGCGCGCCCGGTCCGGTGCTGGTCACGCTCCGGCAGCCCGGGGCGACACGGTGTTCGCACCATCCGGACCACGATCGGCTCATCAGGCGAGCGAGGTGAGCGATAAGAGCCGATATCGGTGACCGGATTGAGCCGAACACTCGAATGATAGCTGCCCGGGCAATGGATCGCGGACACCCCCAAGGCGGCGAACGCCCGCCAGTTCGACAACGCCACGTTCGTGTAAACCAGCGGCACTTTGACCAGGTAGTGCAGCGCCTCCTTCTGCCTTTGCGGCAATTGCGGACTAAGATACGGGATCATCATGTTCCAGCAGGCGAGCACACAGTGCTTGGCTCGGGTGGTGTAAAGCCGGTCCATCCGCGAATAAACCACCTCAACGCCTACCGGCGAATCGCCAGGTCCGCTGTTGCTGACGGAGACGCCAAGGCTGCCGAGTCGAATGCGTATGGCGTGATCCGGGCGGTCGAGACTGCGGTAATCGATGCGCGCGGTGACCACGTCTTCCACCGTGCTACCGGGAACCGCTTGCGGGATCAGGCTGCGCACGAGGAGCCGGGCAATGCTGGCATTGCCATCCGGGAAGTGGAACCTGAAGGAGCCGCCATCGGCGTAGCCGGCTGCGGTGTAGCCCATATGCGCAGCCGAGCCGAGGTCGAGCTTCAAGCCCTGGAAGCCGGGCAGGCCAAATGGCCAGACGTCGAGTGCCGAGACCGCATCGATCCCCACACCCCATTCACCATGCGTGCGGCTCTGGTAGAGCGCGATTACCGACGGATCGACCTTGACCAGGTCGAGGAGAAAGTCGCGATAGCTGATCCGGGACAGACGCGCCTTCTTATCGGACGAAGAGAGGCCCGGCAGATAATCGATCGGCTCGGTTTCGAGACGCCTGATATCGCGCCGTGCAGCCTCGCTGAGCGGTGCGTGTTCGAGGAATTCGGACGACGAGAGTTTTCCTTTGACCAGGCGATCGGCGCCGAAGGTTTCCTTGTCGAAAAAGACCCCGGACTCGAGGCCCAAGGACGGATAGAACCCCGGGTCCGCGTGGTGCGCGGCGAGCGCCACGGGGTCGATGCCGAGTGCCGCCAGCAGGCCGGCGGCTACCGTGCTATAGGGTCGCGGGCTGTCGATCCCGAGTGTCCCGCCATTGATCAGCTGGATTTTGCCGTCGAGC
>Ga0209656_10000066_pt1 | contig 68796 bp, 70 predicted proteins | sample BogFormECP12_OM2_FD_188239 | JGI IMG/M metagenome (GOLD analysis project Ga0209656, IMG submission 188239) | Bog forest soil microbial communities from Calvert Island, British Columbia, Canada - ECP12_OM2 (SPAdes) (version 2) | ecosystem: Environmental > Aquatic > Freshwater > Wetlands > Bog ...
GGTCGAGACCAATCGGTCATAGGCCTGCCTGACATTGATCCCGTTGACGATACCGGTCGCCGGGAGCGACTGGCCGCTGTCGCGGGCGTTCCACGCCGTGCTGGTCAGCGGGTTGACGACCCCCACTCCGGGCACAAAGATCGGCGCGCCGAAATTCGTCACCACCCCGAACCCGTTGGCGCACTGGCCTCCGATTGCGGTACCCATGCAGGTACCACCCCCCATATCGTCCTTGCCCAACGGGCCCGGGTTGCCGGAGAACGGGTGGGCGTCAAAGCTGATCCCGCCGCCATAGCCGACGATTTTCTGGTCGAGGTATTGTCCGTCATTCAAGTAATTCGCGCGCACCACGCCCCCGATCTGCACGTGGCCCCAGGGCTGGTTGATGCGCGCGGTCCCGATCGCCTCGGGCCACGTCGATTGCAGCGGGCTGAAAAACGCCGCACTCCCGAGGCAGGCTGTCGTCGAGGGAAGGTTGGCCACTATGTTACCCGTCACCGAACACGCGGCGGTGGTCGGTATCTGATTGGTGTCGATATCGGCTTGGGCAAACGGGCCGTTGAGCCGCGGGACCGGGTTCTCGATACCGGCGGTGAACACGGTGCCGTAGGGACCCGCGTAGGTGTATTTGATTTGCGGCTCCCGCGCCCGCCCGGCGCTCGTCGCCTCGCCGCCGAAGTCGGCCAGCTCGGGGTCGGCGTCGGGATCGTGGAATATACCGGTATCCTGGCCCGCCTCCAACCCGCCCAACGTCGCGTAAGCCTTGCGCAACCGCGGCAGCCAGCTGCTGGCCACGGCCTCCGCATTGCTTTGGACGACATTCGTATTGTTGTAGCTGAAGTCGATTTCGAGATAGGCCTTGGCCTCGCCCCAGGCGGTCGGGGTCCGGGCGTCGACCAGGAAACGCGACTGTCTCCCCGAGATGATGAACGTATTGCTGCGGTCCCGCCCGACCGAGTTGTTCAGCGGGATGCTGGTCAAATTCCCGGTGCCGCCCTGCCCTTCGGTAAAGGTCGTATTGACGTTGCCGCCTTGGCCATCGAGCTGGGCGGCGGGAGCCGCACCCTTGATGTACCAAAGGGCGCTGGCGTTGGCGAAGCCGCCGATGCGCAGCGAGGTGTCGGTGCCGGGGATCAGAAACGATCGCGGGAAGCTGCCGCCGGTGACCGGGACGCCGCCCGGTTTGGCTTGCGTCTCGGGGCCGAACCCCGGCACATATTGCCCGGGCACCGCCCCCTGGGAGATTTGATCGATGCGCTGCTGGAGGAGCTCCTGATTGGCGCGCAGATCTGCCAACTCGTCGGCCCGCGCGCTGGAAGAACCCGTCAGCAATGTAATCGCGGCGATGAGCCCGCCGGTCGCCGCTACGCTGCTGATTTTCCGCTTTTTGGTCATTGCTCCCCCTACAGGATCATCGCGTCTTGCTTCCTCCCTGTTCAGTTAACCGGGGGTAGTGGCGGCCCCAATATGGGACACGCCGCCCTCTCTCGCGCCAGAATAGCAAAGCGATGGCGCGGATCAAGCGCGCTTTGTCATGTCCGTGGTGTTTCCGTCGCAGCGTGTCCTGGATGCAACACAAGCTTTCAGCCAAATGATTTTGTTCAGCTATCAAAAACGTCCAGCGATCGCTCGCGGGTCGTGCCAGCCTCCCTTTCGAGACGAAATCGCGCTAGCGGGTTGCGCGAGAGCCGTCAGAACTCGCCGCGAAGCCCACAAAGAAAAACCCGCCAGCATGCCGGCGGGTCGGGAAGGTCGGAGGCCTTGTGCTGCGTCAGAATCGGACGCGCATCTCGCCCTGGATGGTGTAGGCGTCGCCCTTGAAGTTGGCCACGGTGATGCGATGGCCCCAGGCATATTCGGCGCCGAAGTCGATAAACGCCACCGGGCTCCAGAACAGGTTGGCGTGGGTTATCGACAGCTGCTTGTTGTTGGTGGTGCCCGGTCCGAGGATGTTCGTGTTGAACGCATTCCAGATCCCGCTGATCTCCAAGGTCGACCGCAGGCTGTCGGTCCACCAATGCTGGTACCAGATCCAGCCGCCATATGAGCTGGGGGATTGGGTCCGGACCAATCGGTCATAGGCCTGCCTGACATTGATCCCGTTGACGATACCGGTGGCCGGGAGCGACTGGCTGCTGTCGCGGGCGTTCCACGCCGTGCTGGTCAGCGGGCTGACGACCCCGACCCCGGGCACGTTGATCGGCGCGCCGAAATTCGTCACCACCCCGGCCCCGTTGTCCATCTGGCCGGCCATCTCGGTACCCAGGGCGACGCCACCCCCGAGATCGTCCTTGCCCAAGGGACCCGGGTTGCCGGAGAACGGGTGGGCGTCGAAGCTGATCGAGCCGCCATAGCCGACGTATGTCCGGTCGAGGTATTGTCCGTCGTTCAGCGTATCCGTGCGCACCACGCCCCCGATCTGGACGTGACCCCAGGGCTGGTTGATGCGGGCGGTCCCGATCGCCTCGGGCCAAGTCGCTTGCAGCGGGCTGAAAAACGCGGCACTCCCGAGGCAGGCTGTCGTGGCGGGAAGGGCGGCGGCGGTGTTGCCAGTCACCGAACACGCGGCGGTGGTCGGTATCTGATTGGTGTCGATATCGGCTTGGGCGAACGGGCCGTTGAGCCGGGGGACCGGGTTCTCGATCCCGATGTTGTAGACGGTGCCGTAGGGACCGGCGTAGGTGTATTTGACCTGCGGCTCGCGCGTCCGCCCGGCCTCCGTCGCTTTGCCACCGAAGTCGGCGAGCTCGGGGTCGGCGTCGGGATCGTGCAGGATGCCGGTGTCCTGGCCTGCCAACAGCCCGCCCAACGTCCCGTAAGCCTTGCGCAACCGGGGCAGCCAGCTGCTGGCCACGGCCTCCGCATTGCTTTGGACGACATTCGTGTTGTTGTAGGCAAAATCGATTTCGAGATAGGCCTTGGCCTCGCCCCAAGCGGTCGGGATCCGGGCGTCGACCAGGAAACGCGTTTGTTTCCCCGAGATGATAAACGTATTGCTGCGATCCCGCCCGACCGAGTTGTTGAGCGGGATGCTGGCCAAATTCCCGGTGGCGCCCTGCCCCTCGGTGAAGGTCGTATTGACGTTGCCGCCTTGGCTATCGAGCTGGCCGGCGGGGGCCGCACCATGGATGTACCAAAGGGCGCTGGCGTTGACAAAGCCGCCGATGCGCAGCGAGGTGTCGGTGCCGGGGATCAGAAACGATCGCGGGAAGCTGCCGCCGACGACCGGCGTGCCACCCGGTTTGGCTTGCGTCTCCGGGCCGAACCCGGGCACATAGGGCGCCGCCGGGAGTGCCTGGGAGAGCTGATCGATGCGCTTTTGGAGGAGCTCCTGATTGGCCCGCAGGTCTGCCAACTCGTCGCCCCGCGCGCCAGAAGAACCCGTCAGCATCGCAATCGCGGCGATCAGTCCGCCGGTCGCCGCTGCGCTGCCGATATTCCGCTTTCTGGTCATTGTTCCCCTTACAGAATCATCGCGTCTTGCTTCCTCCCTGTTCAGTTAACCGGGAGTAGTAGCGGCCCGAATATGGAGTGCCCTTTTCTCTCGCGCGACAGTAGCAAGGCGATCGCACAGATCAAGCGTTTTGTCATATCCGTAGTGTTCCCATCGCAGCGTGGCCGGGCTGCAACGCAACCTTTCAACCATAGGATTTTGTTCAACTATCAAGAAAGTCCACCGATCGTCGCGGGGCTTGCGAGCGTTGTTTTTCGGAATGAAATCGCGCTAGCGGGTTGCGCGAGAGCGCAACTTCGAGCCAAACGGGGTCAGCGCCTTCAAGTGCGCCGACCAACGATGGCGGCCGAGCTCGCGGCGGACCACAAAGCGGTCGGTCACCCAGTTGAGCTGCAGCGAGCGGCGCTCGCCGACATGCGGGTGATGGCCGTGGAATGATCGCTCGCTGCGCCGAAAGGCCAGCATCGTCCCGGCGAGCGGCGCCACCTCCCTCGCATAATCTTCGAGATCGTCCGGCCCGCGCAGCAGCCGCAGGCGACCCTCTACATGATCCCACACCGGGTTCATGTAGAGCAGCAGGGTGATGATTTTGGTCGCGGAATCGGTGTGGATGTACCCGTCCTTGCCGTCGCTCCTGCCGCGTAACGTCAGCAAGGTCGGTCGATCGCCGAGGTCGATGTCGAACTTCTCCTCGATCGCGCGGCGCAGCTCGGCACCGGTCAGCGCGGCAACGAGCTCCGCGAACGCCGGCCCACATTGCAGGCTCTCGACCGGATAGCTGCCGTGGCGGCGGATTTCGGGAAAATCGGCGACCAGCGAGGCCAGCATATCGCGGCGTACAAACTCTTCGACGACGACGAAATCGAACGGGTCGCGGACGAGCGGTGCGGCACGCAAGCGGTCGAGGTCGAGGATGCTCAGCCGACCCTCCAGATACTGCAGCCGCGCAATAATGGGGTTTTTACCGCCTGCTGCAAGCATTGCCTCCACCCATTCCCTCCCCCGCTCGCAGAAAATGAGAGAAAAGAGAAAAGAGAAAATGGGGTCAGAGTCGATTTGCGATCATGCAAAGATCGGCAAATCCGCTGCACAAATCGCAAATCGACTCTGACCCCATTTTAGCCATTTTACCATTTTAGGGAGGAAACTGGGAGGGGGCTGGCGCCGGCGCGAGGGTGTGGGTTACTGGGGGTCATGCAACAGCGTTGGGGCCTGCCGCTCATTGCGTGGCCGTCGCGGCTGCGCCCGAATTATTGGGACCTCGTGGCATTGCCGCTGGTGCTCGGGCTGATCGCGCTGGTCGCTTGGGGCAGCTTGGCGATGAACGCCCACTACCAGGTCGGCGAGGTACTGCCGATCAGCCTCGACCCGGGGCGGTTGCCAGAATACGCCCTGCGCACGGTGCTGCGCATGGGTGCGGCACTCGTCGCTTCGCTGGTCTTCAGCCTCGCCTATGCGGCACTCGCCGCCAAGAGCCGTCAGGCGGAAAAAATCCTGATCCCGGTGCTCGACATCCTGCAATCGGTGCCGATCCTCGGTTTTCTGTCGATCACCGTGACCGGGTTCATCGCGCTCTTTCCGGGGCGGCTGCTCGGGGTCGAATGCGCCGCGATCTTCGCGATCTTCACCTCGCAGGCCTGGAACATGACGTTCAGCGTGTACCAGTCGCTGCGCACGGTGCCGATGGAGCTGATCGAAGCCGCGCGGATGTACCACCTGTCGCCGTGGCGGCGGTTCTGGCGGCTCGAAGTGCCGCATGCGATCCCTTCGCTCGTCTGGAACATGATGATGTCGGTCTCGGGCGGCTGGTTCTTTGTCGTCGCCTCGGAGGCGATCACCGTCTCCGGCCAATCGATCCTCCTCCCCGGCATCGGCTCCTACATCTCAACCGCGATCGCGCGGCGCAGCCTCGCGGCGATCGGCTGGGCCGTTCTCGTCATGCTCGTCGTCATCCTGTTGTACGATCAGCTGCTGTTTCGCCCATTGATCGCCTGGTCGCGCAAGTTTCAGGGCGACCCCTCGGCGGACGGCGACAACGTCCGCCCGTGGTTTCTGATCGTCCTGCAGCGGGCGCGTCTCTTTGAGCTGGTCCAAGCGGGGCTGCTCGCTATCAACCGGATCATCGACGACGCGATCGCCGGGCTGGTATGGCGGCGGGAACCGCCGGGGGAACGGCGGCTGCGGCCCGGGTTCCAGCGGGCTTTCGACTTTGCTCTGTTGGCGCTCGCCGCTTCGGCTTGCGTGTGGATCGTCGCCTTCATCCGCGAAAGTGTGGGCGGAGCCGAGATCGGACGGGTGTTTCTGCTCGGCATGGCGACCGCCACAAGGGTGCTGATCCTGATCGGTGTTGCTTCGCTGATCTGGGTTCCGATCGGGGTGGGGATCGGGCTGCGTCCGCGCTTTGCCGACCGCGCCCAGCCGATCGTCCAGTTCCTCGCCGCCTTCCCGGCGAATTTGTTCTTCCCGGCGGCGGTGGTGTTGATCCTGCGGTTTCGCCTCGATCCGGAGATCTGGCTCAGCCCGCTGATGATTCTCGGCACGCAGTGGTACATTCTGTTCAACGTGATCGCCGGTACCACAACGCTGCCGCTAGAGCTGCGTCTCGCGGCGCAGAATCTCGCCGTCCGGCGGCTCTTATGGTGGCGGCGCGTGATCCTGCCGGCAATATTTCCGGCTTATGTGACGGGTGCGGTCACCGCTGCCGGCGGATCGTGGAATGCGAGCATCGTCGCCGAAGTCGTCCAATGGGGCGATACCACGCTGACCGCGACGGGGATCGGCGCCTATATTGCGCGTAGCACCGCCGAAGGCGACGGCGCGCGCATCGCGCTCGGGATCGGCGTACTCTGTCTTTATGTGCTCGCCTTCAACCGGCTGCTGTGGCGGCGGCTCTACAACCTCGCCGCCGAGCGCCTGCGCCTCGATTGATTAAGTAAAGCTTTAGCGCGAAGGCCGCAGAGGATAAGCAGAGGGCGCAGCGCCTCGGAGTTTCTGCGTACATTGCGCATCCTCGGCGACCTCTGCGTTAAGGCGTTTTCTTCCTTGGGACCCCGATGACCGCTCCGCTCTTACGCACCGAAGCCGTTTCCAAGACCTATCGCATGCCCGACCATCTCGGCCGGCTCGTCCTCGACCATTTGGACTTCACCTTGGGCGACGGCGAGATCGTCGCGATCCTCGGGAAATCGGGCTCCGGCAAATCGACCTTTCTGCGCGTCCTCGCGGGCCTCGTGCCGCCGAGTGACGGTCTTGTCGAATATCGCGGGAACAGGGTCACCGAGCCGGTGCGGGGCATCGCGATGGTGTTTCAGTCTTACGCGTTGTTTCCGTGGCTGACCGTGCTCGGCAATGTCGAGCTCGGTCTCGAGGCGCTCGGTGTCGCCGGCGTCGAGCGGCGGCGGCGTGCGGTCGACGCAATCGACCTGATCGGGCTCGACGGCTTCGAGACCGCCTATCCGAAGGAACTCTCGGGCGGAATGCGCCAACGCGTCGGCTTTGCCCGGGCGCTCGTCGTCAATCCCGACATCCTGCTCCTCGACGAGCCGTTCTCGTCGCTCGACGTGCTGACCGCGGAGACGTTGCGCGGTGATCTTCTCGATCTATGGGAGGCCAGCCGCATCCCGACCAAAGGTATTGTCATGGTGTCGCACAACATCGGGGAGGCGGTCGAAGTCGCTGACCGAATCCTCGTCTTTAGCAGCGACCCCGGCCGCATTCGCGCCGACATCCCGGTTGCACTCCCGCGGCCGCGCGCTTCCGAAAACGCCGGGTTCCGCCAGATCGTCGACCAGGTCTACACGCTGTTAACGACCGAGCCCGGCCGCGACGGGCGGCGCGGGACGCGGCCCGAGCCGATCGGCATCGGCTATCGCCTGCCCGATGCCTCCGTCCAACAGCTCTCGGGACTGGTCGATACGCTGACCGAGGCGCCCTACCACGGCCGGGCCGACCTGCCGCTGCTCGCCGACGAGGAGAAGCTCGTGATGGACGAACTGTTCCCGCTGATCGAGACATTGCAACTGCTCGGCCTTGCCCATGTCAGCGGCGGCGACATCGAGCTGACGGCACTCGGCCGTACCTACGCCGAGGCCGACATGCTCGCGCGCAAGCAGCTCTTCGCCGAGGCGGTGCTCAAGCACATCCCGCTCGCCACCCATATTCGGCGTGTCCTCGACGAGCGCCCGGGTCACAGGGCTCCGGCTGCGCGGTTTCTGCGTGAGCTCGAAGATCACCTGTCCGAATCCGAGGCGCAACGGGTGCTCGACACCGTCATCAATTGGGGCCGGCACGCCGAAATCTTCTCTTATGATTCCGACACCGAGGTGTTGAGCCTGGAGAATTTCTAAGCCGGCGGCTTCACCATCGGATCAGCCGCCGTAGAACGCAGCACGCGCTACCTCAGCACGGGCGGTGTCGGGCGGGATCAGCCAGACGTAGAAAGTATTGCGCCCGTAATCGCCACCGCTGCCGCCGCCGTCCCCGCCGCCGCCTCCGGTGGTAGAAACCCAGGCTCGCAACGAGACGATCTTGCAATACAACTCATCCCCAGCGGCGAGCTGAACATTCTTGTCCTGGTTGAAGTCCTTGCCGTAGCTGTCGACGGTGATGTGGTACGGACCAGCCGGGACATCGCGATAAGAGGCACCCTCCGGTTCCGATATCGCGACGATCGCGTCGTTCATGCGGATATATGGCGTCGCGAAGCTATCGTAGGCATCGATCGGACGGTAGAACCAGACCCGGGCCTCGCCTGCCGGGATCGGCGGGATCGTGACGGAAGCCGTCGGTGGCGGCGTCTCGACGCAAGCCGCCGTCGCGAGCAAGGGGATAACGGCGCAGGCTCGCCTGAGCCGGCGCGACAGACTAATCGGCCCAAATGACATCTGCTTTCCTCCAGGGTGTGCGATCAGCTGCCGCCGTAGAATTGGCTGCGCGCCACATCGCCTTGCGCGACCTCGGGCGGGATCTCCCAGACGTAGAAGGTGTTGCGCGAATAGCCGTAGTCGTTCTTACCGCCGCCGCCCGTGATCCAGTTTGCCAAACACAGGATCTTGAAGTAGGCCTGTTGTCCGGGAAAGAGGTAGACCTCCCTCGTCGAATTGAAGTCACCGAGATAGTTGTCGGTCCTGACGAGATATTGTCCGGGCGGGACATCGCGATAGGAGGCGCCACCAATTTGCGATACCCCGACTATCGCGTCATTCATCCGGATATAGGGGGTCCCCAAGCAATCGTAGGGTCCCGGGTCGCGATAGAACCAAGCCCGCGCCTCGCCCGCCGGGATCGGTGGGATCGCGACGGACGCGGTCGGTGGTAGCGGTGCGCAGCCACCGATAGCGAGAAGAAACACACCCGCGCCGGTATGAAACACCCGGCGCGATAGACCCGTCGGTAGGAGCGCCATCCGGTTCCTCCGTTCGGATTTCATATGGGATTCCGAGCGGGTCTTGTCGACGTTACGAAGGGTAGAACTCCCGGCAGATCGGAGTTGCATCCGTGAGATGTCTAATTCTGGAATAACGCTGGAGTTTCCAGCGTCGTAGTATTGCTGAGGTCCGCTCATTCGAACGGTTCCTTTAGCGGGGAGGACGCGATGCCCGAGCTCAAGCTCACCGCTTTCTGCCTGGCGATCTTGATGCTCGCCGGCTGCACCCAAACGACGACCGCTCCTGCGAACGCCGCGGCCGACAAACCCGCTACGCCGGTGAGCCAACCGGTCACTCCCGACTCGGGTAGCAGAGGGGGAGACGGCGGTGGCGGCTATTGACAGAGCTCACCACACCTCGTTAGCGGTTACCGGGGCCGCAATGTCGGGAAGGCGATCACGTCGCGGATCGACGGGCTGTCGGTCAGAAGCATAACCAAGCGGTCGATGCCAATGCCCAGCCCGCCGCATGGCGGCAGCCCATATTCGAGAGCTGTCACGTAATCCTCATCGAGCGGTTGCGCCTCCTCGTCGCCCGCCGCCCGCGCGCGCATCTGCGCTTCGAAGCGAGCCTGCTGGTCTTGCGGATCGGTCAGCTCCGAAAAGGCGTTGGCGACTTCCCAGCCATAGATATAGGTCTCGAACCGCTCGGCGAGACGCGGATCGGTGCGATCGGCCTTGGCCAAGGGCGAGATGTCTCGCGGAAAGCCAGTGACGTGGATCGGCTGTATCAGGGTGTCCTCGACGCGTGCGGCAAACGCCGCCTCGAGCGCTTGACCCCAATTCTCGCTGCCCGTCAATCCGGCGCCGAGCGCCGCGGCTGCCCGGCGTGCCGTCTCGGCATCCGGGAAGGCGAGAAAATCGACCCCGGTCGCGGCATGCACCAGCTCGGCCATACCGCGCCGCGGCCATGGCGGGGACAAATCGATGACGGTCCCGCCATAGTTGATTTGGAGGGTCCCGAGGACGGCTTCGGCAACAGCCGTAACAAGCTCTTCGGTCAGTCGCATCATCGCGGTGTAATCGACATAGGCTTCGTAGAGTTCGAGCGTGGTGAATTCCGGATTGTGCCGGGGCGAGATGCCCTCATTGCGGAAGCAGCGATTGATCTCGAACAGCTTGTCGGCGAGCCCGCCGACTATGAGTCGCTTCAGGTGCAGCTCGGGTGCCACCCGCAGGTAGAGGTCGATGTCGAGTGCGTTGTGATGGGTAACGAAGGGTTTTGCCGAGGCACCGCCGGGAATCGCGTGCAGCATCGGCGTTTCGACCTCGAGATAGCCGTGCGCGACGAGATAGCTGCGCAGCGCTGCGACCGCAAGGCTGCGTCGGCGCAAGGTCTCACGGCTCCCTTGGTTCATGATCAGGTCGAGATAACGCTGCCGGTAGCGCAGCTCGATGTCCGCGAGACCGTGATATTTCTCCGGCAGCGGACGCAGCGTTTTAGCCAACACGGCCACGGCGTCGGCGTTGACGGTAAGCTCGCCGCGCGAGGTGCGGCGCACCAATCCCTCCGCGCCGATCAGGTCGCCAATGTCGAGAAGCCCTAGCACCGCCAGCCCTTCGGGTGGCAGCTTGTCTCGGTGACAAAAGATCTGAATCTTCCCGGAGGCGTCGTGCAGGTCGATGAACATGCCGCTGTTGCGGATCGCCCGGATGCGGCCCGCAACCCGCACGCGCTCGCGGGTTTCAGCCCCTGCCGCCAGCCCTGTGTAGAGCTGGTCGAGTTCAGCCGCATCGTGCGTGCGCGCAAAGCTATACGGATAAGGGTCGATGCCCAGCGCCCTGAGGCCATCGAGCTTACCGATCCGGACGGCCCGTAACGGATCTTCTGTGTCGTACATCCCGCTCTCCTTGCGCCCGGTCAGCCGACCGCCGCCTGGGAGACCGGCTGATGGGCAAGATCGACGACCGTGTCGTGAAAGCGCTGCAATGTGCCGTGATGACCGACGCTGACGATCGTCGGCCGCCAGGGCGCCTCCCGCAACAACCGGTAGAGCGACATTTCCGCCGCCTCGTCGAGAGCCGAGGTCGCCTCGTCGAGAAAGACGATTTCCGGCCGAGCCAAGAGCACCCGCGCAAAGGCAACGCGCTGTTGCTCACCAATCGACAGGCGCTGTGCCCAGCTCCCCTCCTCGTCGAGCCGCTCGACGAGCTGCGGCATGCCGACGGCGCGCAGCGCCTCGACGAGGCGCTCGCGGGGTAGTTCGGCAGCGGCCCGGGGGTAAACGAGCGCGTCGGCCAGCGTGCCGAGCGGCAGATAGGGCCGCTGCGGCAAAAATAAGGCGCGGCCGTTCGCCACCCGGATATGACCTCGCCCGAAGGGCCACAGCCCGGCGATCGCCCGCAGCAACGTGCTTTTGCCCGCCCCGGAGGGACCGGTGATCAGTAGGGGCTTGCCGGGATCCGCTGCCAGCGTGATGTCTTGCCGCAGTGGCCGCCCGTCCGGCAGATCGAGGTCGAGCGTCTCGACCTCCACGCCGGCGCCGCCCCGCACGATCTCGATGGGCTGGACCGCGGCCCGAGCCGCCGTAATCTCGTCCATTCGCGTGCGGAACCCGGAGAGACGCTGGACCACCGCCTGATACTGGGCGATCTCGGAGTACGAGCTGACGATGAACGACAGCGACTCCTGAACCTGGCCGAAGGCCGAAGATATCTGCATCAACCCGCCGAGCTGGATGACCTTGTCAAAATAGCGTGGGGCCGCCACGACAAACGGGAAGACCACCGCGAGCTGGGAGTAGCCGGTGGTGAACCAGATCAGCTTCTTTCGGCGCTTGATGATCCCCCACCAGTTCATGACGACCCGCGCGAAGCGGGTCAGAAACGTGTCGAGCTCACGGGCCTCGCCACCGTAGAAGGCGACATTCTCGGCATTCTCGCGCAGCCGGACCAGACTGAAGCGAAAATCGGCCTCGTAGCGCTGCTGATCGAAAGTGAGCTGGATCAGCGGCCGGCCGATCCACCGGGTCAGCATCGTGCCGGCGACGGCATAGATCAGCGCGGCAAAGACCATGTAGCCGGGGATGGCGAACGTCGCACCGCCGCCGAGCGGAATCGTCAGCGCACCCGAGAGAACCCACAGGATCGAGAGAAAAGAGAGCAACGTGACGACCGCGTTCAACAGGCCGATCGACAGGCCGAGGCTCATCGTCGCGAAGTTGTCGAGATCCTCCTGGATGCGCTGATCGGGGTTGTCGGTCGTCGCCTGGTTCAGCTGCATCCGGTAATAGGCCTGGTCCTCGAGCCAGTTGCGCAGAAAATGCCCGGTGAGCCAGCGCCGCCAGCGGATGTGCAGTATCGCCCTCAAATAAAACGAATAGACCGCGACGACGATCAGCGCGGTCGCGATCATCCCGAAGATCGCGAACTGCCACCAGAACTCCGACCAGTCGTACTGTTGCAGCGCGTTGTAGAAGTCGTTGTACCAAGAATTAAATCTGACGTTGAGCCACACCGAGATCAGGTTGAGCGCGACGATGGCGGCGAGCAGCCCGCGCGCGGACCATTTCTCTTCGGACTTCCAATAGGGCCAGGCCATGTCCCAGACCTGGCGCAGGAAGCCCGGCTTTCTCGCTACCGCCATTCTCACTCTCCGTCGATCTCGCCCAGCCGATTCATCCGACGTATGATACGCCGCCCGCTATGTCCCCCCCACCCGGCATCGACTCCACCGCGACAGCCCCCTTGCTAGCGCGCGGCGTCTGCCGCGCGCTCGACCAGCTCGGCTATGCCAGCCTCGTCGAATTTCCGCTTATCAACGGGCGCCGCGCCGACATCCTGGGACTGGGCAAGGCCGGCGACCTCCTGATTGTCGAAATCAAGAGCTCGGTCGCCGATTTCCGCGCCGATCGCAAGTGGCCGGGTTACCGCGATTTCGCAGATCGTCTTTATTTCGCCGTCCCGAACCACTTTCCGCAAGCGTTGATCCCCGAGGAATGTGGCCTGATGGTGGCGGACCCGTTCGGCGCTGCCCTACTGCGCGACGGTCGCACGACGCCGCTGACTCCCGGTCGGCGCCGCACACTGACCTTGCGCTTTGCGCGCATTGCGGCGGCGCGTTTATATCGATGTCTCGATCCCGAAGCGGCTCGGCGCGACGGGATGTGACGCGGTAGGTCACGGCTCAGCGCGGAGGCTCGGCGCGACGTCGACGCAGCAGCAGGTAAAGCGCGCCCGCACCCCCGTCCCGCGGTTGCGCCGAGGCGATCGCGAGGATTTTTCGTCGCAGCCTCACGTCTTCGAGCCATCGCGGAACGGAACTCTTGAGCACCCCCGGCCCGCTTGGACCGAGACCTCGGCCGGTGATGACGAGCACACAGCGCCGTCCGGTTTCATACGAGGTGTGGATGAACGCGGCGAGCGCGTGATGCGCTTCAGCTTGGGTCTTTCCATGCAGATCGAGACGGGCCTCGATCGGCTGGACACCGCGCTTGAGACGCTCGGCATTGGCCCGGTCGATCCCGGAGAAATGGTCGAGGGCGGGGGGCCGAACCTGCTGCCTTGCTTCCTTTTCCTCGGCTGCCGCTGGCGGCGTCGAGTCCGATGCCGGTGCAACTGCCGCGACGCGGCCGCGCAGCGGCGTCACACTCCGCACGGCTTGGCGCCACAGCGACCGGTCGCCTCGCGCCGGCGCCGGGTTATTTGTCTTCGCCATCGCCCGCTTTCTCGAGGTTGTCGACGAGAATGATATGGAGACGCCGGGGCCCGTGGGCACCGAGCTCGATGCGCTGCTCGATATCTCCAGTGCGCGAGGGGCCAGTGATAAAATTGATCGTCCGCGGCAACCCGTCGCCAACCCGCAGTCGATCCCAGCCATCCTCGTAGGTAGCGACGACTTGGTCCCCGCGCACCACCACGATATGGGTGTCGGGTAGAAAATTCAGTGTCGTCGGGGTCTCGGCGCCGGAAATCAGCATCAAGGTCCCGGTCTCGGCGACTGCGGCAAAGCATGGGGTCAGGCTGACTGCGTCGTCCGGCTCGGCCCGGCCGCGGTGAATTCGCAATAGTGGCCGCTCGTCCCAGGGAAAGTCATCGAGGCTCACGTCGGGCGCCAGCACCAGCTCGGCAGGAAGATTTTCGGCCGCGAGAAAGCCCGCGACCGCCTCCGGCACCGCTGCCGGTGAACTCACCCGAGCGACCGTCGCCTGCACCTCCTCGGCCATCGCAGCAAACAAGTCGACCCGGCCACGTTGATCGAGTGCCGTTGCCCGGGCGGGGACCAGATTGCGTCGATGCGCCGCAACCCGTGCCCGCAATTCCGCTTCGCGCTCGGCGTCGAGCCGGCCGCGTTTGAGCGAACGCCGGATGCCGGCAAGGATCTGCTCGCGCGCCTCGCTCATTTTTTGCCGGCGCCCCTTTGCCGTTCGGCCCACAGGCTGTGAAAGCTGCGGCCCTCCGGCGCCGGCAGGTCGCGCACCGCGGTCCAGCCGTTGGCCAACGGCAGGGTACGAAACCGCCCGCGGCTGCCCCCGCCCCAACCGAGCACGCGGCTGGTGAGATCGACGAGCGCATGGTAGAGGGCCGGCCGGCGTGCCACCCAGGCCCACAGCAAAAGTCCGGCGCGGTAGACCGGCGGGTTGAGCTTCTCGGTAAATTCTCGCTCCCGCCAATGCCGCATCATCTTTGGCAACGGGATCTTGACCGGACACACGCTCTCGCACTGCCCACAAAAGGTCGAGGCATTCGGCAGATGCCCGGCCTCCGCAATCCCGATAAGGCTCGGCGTCAGCACCGCGCCCATCGGACCTGAATAAACCCAGCCATAGGCATGACCACCGACGGCGGCATAGACCGGACAATGGTTCATGCACGCCGAACAGCGGATGCACCGGAGCATCTCCTGGAATTCGCCGCCGAGCAGCGCGCTGCGGCCGTTGTCGAGCAGCACGACGTGATATTGTGCCGGCCCGTCGAGATCGCTCGGCCGCCGCGGGCCGGTAGACACCGTCGTGTAGGACGAGAACTCCTGGCCGGTGGCCGAGCGCGCCAGTAGGCGCAGCAAGGTCGCCGCATCCTCGAGGGTCGGCACGAGCTTTTCGAGGCTGGTCATCACGACGTGGACGCGCGGCAGGGTCTGGGTCAGATCGCCGTTGCCCTCGTTGGTCACGATGATGCTCGACCCGGTCTCGGCAACGAGGAAGTTGGCGCCGGTAATGCCGACATCCGCGGCGAGAAACCGCGGGCGCAGAACCGCGCGCGCCTCGTCGCAGAGCTGGCGCGCCTCGGCGAGAGATCGCCCGAGGTCGAGTGCCCGATGCTCGGCGCGGAAGGTTTCGGCGACCTGTTCCTTCATCAGATGGATCGCCGGCGCGATCAAATGGCTCGGCGGCTCATGGCGCAGCTGGATGATGTACTCGCCGAGGTCGGTCTCGATTGTGGTGATACCGTTCTTTTCAAGGTGTTCGTTGAGCCCGACTTCTTCGGCGATCATCGACTTGCCCTTGGTCACGATCCGAGCGTCGACCGAACGGCAGATTGCCAATACCGCGGCGCAGGCCTCTTCCGGCGAGCGCGCCCAATGGACTTGGCCGCCTGAAGCGAGGACGTTCTCTTCAAAGAGCTCGAGGTAGAAATCGAGGTGCTGGATCGTGTGGTCCTTGATCGATTTGGCGATTTCGCGCAGCACCTCGAATTCAGGGAGCCGCTCGACGGCGAGGCGGCGGCGCTGCGGAAAACCGGTCCGCATCAGCGCGAGTGCGCGCTGCAGATTTTCGTTGGCGAGACCGGCCCGGGCGTTCGCCTCGAAGGTGCGGCTGGTTGCGAGCATGTTCTTAGCGGGGAACGCCGATCGGCGGGACTTCCTCGGTCATGCCGGCGAGCACCTCGGCGATGTGGCGGACCTCGATCCGCCGGCCGTGGCGATGGAGCTTCCCCGCGATGTTCAACAGGCAGCCCAGATCACCAGCCAAGACTGCCTCGGCGCCGGTCTCGACGATTTCAGCCTCTTTGTCGCTGACCATCTTGTCGGAGATGCCAGGGTATTTGACGCAAAACGTACCGCCGAAGCCGCAGCATATCTCGGCCCCCGGTATCTCCTTCAGCGTAAGCCCGCCGACCGATGCGAGCAGCCGGCGCGGCTGGTCTTTGACCCCGAGCTCGCGCAGTCCCGAGCACGCATCATGGTAGGTCACCAGATGATCCCAGCGTGTGGTGACTGCGTGCATCCCGCAGATGTCGACGAGAAAAGAGACGAGCTCCCAGCTGCGGGCGGCGAGACGCTCCGCCCGAGGCAAGACAGTCGGGTCATCGGCAAAGAGCTCTGGATAATGCCGCCGGATCATCCCGGCGCAGGAGCCGGACGGAACGACCACATGATCATAGCCCTCGAAGGCGTCGAGCACCTGCTTGGCGATCGCCTTCGTATCGGCGCGATCGCCCGAATTGTACGCCGGCTGGCCGCAGCAGGTCTGTGTCCACGGCACCTCTACGGTGCACCCCGCCTCTTCGAGCAGCTTGACCGCGGCAAAGCCGATGGTCGGGCGGAAAAAATCCACCAAGCACGTTACAAAGAGGGCGACACGCATCGGCATTTCCTTGGTGTTTCCCTGATCCGACCGCAAATCGCCAAACCCGTTCCCTGTTCCGCCAAAATACTTCCCTGCTCGATGCGGCCAATTTCCCCGATCTATAAAATAGGGAAATTTGTGTGCAAAGTTTTGATTCGGCGGGGAGACGGGCGAGCGATCCAGCGTTTCGAGCGGTAATTTCCCGATTTCGCTGTATTCCCGGTCATCGGGAATTTGCCGTGAGACGGCTCGCGACGCCGCGTGGCAGCAGCAGGTAATAGCGGCCGCGCGCGTTCATCACGCCGGCGCGGGACGCTGCGGCGCTACCCGTACCCCAGAAGAGATCTCCGCGCACCGGTCCCTTGATGGCACCCCCGGTATCCTGCGCCACGACGAGACGGCGCACACTCTCGGCCGCCGCGAAGCGCTCGTCTGCTTCCACCCAGATCGGGATACCGAGTGCGATGAAGGTCCGGTCGATCGCGATGCTCCGCTCCGCGGTCAGTACGACCCCTTCGGCGCCGATCGGGCCGTCACCCGGCAGTTCGCGAAAGAAGACGTAGGACGGGTTCTCGCGGCGCAGCGCGGCGCCAGCCTCCGGATGCCGATTCATCCAATCCCGGATCGTGATCATTGTCGCCTCGGAACGCGGGATCACGCCGCGCTCGACGAGCAGCCGTCCGATCGGCACGTAGGGTTGCCCGTTCTGCCCGTCATAGCCGATCCGTACGGTACGACCATTCCTCAGCCGGACCCTGCCCGAGCCTTGGATCTCCAGAAAAAACGCGTCGATCGGATCGTCAACCCAGAGGAGTTCAAGCCCACGCCCGGAGAGTGCGCCATCCTCGATCTCGGCTCGAGAATATCGGGTGGCAGCGCCGACCTCGGGCGGTCGCCGGTAGATCGGCGTTTGATAACGCCCCCGACGCTGCCGCGACCCGTTCAGCTCGATCTCGTAATATCCGGTGAACAGCCCTTCGCTCGCACCGTAATCGGCGACAGAAAGAGGGACGAAGGACGTCTCGAAGAACCATCGCGACGCCGCATCGTCCTCCGGCGGCAGCGCCGCGGCGGCTTCGCACAGTCCGCGCCAGACACCCACCCGTCCGTAATCGGCGACACGGGGGCTTGCGTCGAGCGGCGCGGCATCCGGTAGCGCCAAGAGCCGAGCACAGGATTTGAGAAGGGCCGGGATCGCTGCTGCCAGCCTATCATCAGCCCATCCTTGAAGCTGAGAGAAGGCGGCGGGCTCGAGGGTGAACCGCAATGGGCCAGTGTCGCGGCTCAGGGTCACGATCAGAAACGTCAGAACCGCGAGCGGCGCAATGCGCCGAAAAGCACTCCCTTCCGAAACGCGGCGCCCGTTCAACCGCTGCTGGTGGCGACGAGCACCCAGTTCGGATCGGTGGCGCGAGTATCGCGCGCAAAAGTCCAGTAATCGGTCTTCTCGACCGGCTGTCCTGGAGCGCCGTCGACGATACTACCGTCCATCGCACGCGTCACATTGATCTGATGCGAAACCAGCTTGAGCGTTACCTGCGCCGTGCGATCGGCAAGCCCGGCCTCCGCAATGTCTACAGTGTTGAGCCTTTCGATCTGTGTCTCAAGTGTTTCCTTGGCGGCGACGCGCTCGTCGATCGCCATAGCGAAACGCTGAAAAACCTCGTCGCTCAGCAACGGCCGCAACCCTGCCTTGTCGCCTTTTGCAAAGGCGGCGACGATGATCTCGAACGCGGTACGCGCACCCTCAATGAAATGCGAAGCATCAAAACTCGGATCGGCGCGCTGAATTCGGTTCAGCCCTTCGGCGACCACATCGGCGGGAGGCGCCTCGCCGGCAGGCTTGGCGAGGCGCTTGTCCGGTTCAACAAGCGTCGCTACGTTGTCGGCAGCAGGCGCCGCGCGCCGCGGAAACAGGTCGCGTCGCCGCTCGTTTCCTGTCCGCCGACCAAGAACACTACGCAGCCGCAGCACCAGGAACCCGGCGACCATCGCGAACAAGATAATGTCGAAATATTGAAACTCGCCCATTGCCTTCCGTGCCCCATCGCTGTCCTGGGAGCACCGGGACCCGGCCCTCACATCGACTCCAGGTCAAATAGGGCGCCGTCGGCGCTACGACAAGCACGGCCCACGCAGGCCGAATGGGACCGACGCCCGGGATGATCCTGATCCGTCATGGGCAAACCGAATTCAACCGCGTCTATTCGGAGACCCGGCGCGATCCAGGTATCGGTGATCCACAGCACCGCAGTCGGCCGCAGCCAAGCAGCAGCGGTCGCGCAAGCTCTGGGAGCGATGAACCCCAGCCGGCTGATCGCCAGCCCCTACACGCGCGCTCTCGAAACTGCCGAGATTATCGCCGCCGATCTCGGGCTGCCGATCTCCGTCGAGCCGTTGATCGCCGAACGCTTCGCCTTTACCTGCGACATTGGCTCGCCATTGGCCGTACTTCAGGCGCGCCGGCCAGATATCGCATTCGATCACTGCCGGATCCCTGGTGGCCTCCGCGGGAGGAGAGCGTGGAGGCTTTGTCCAGGCGCTCCGAAATCTTCTGCGGCCGCATCGCTCGGGAGGCTTGGTCCAGGATCGCTGTGATCACACATTGGAGCTTTATCAGGGCCGTTGCCGGGCTCAAGGTACCGAACAGAGCGGCGTTGCGGATCGACCCTTCCCGGCCCGACGGCGAAGCGGAACTGCTTTATGTACCGGGTGCGGGGTGAACCCCGGGAACAGGAGACCCTCATGGCGGAAGTGACGACAGGTAACGGTGCCGGCGGCGCCCCGACGACTAGCCCTTCTGAGCCGCACCAGCTGATCTTCAACGCCCAATACATCAAGGATCTGTCGTTTGAAAACCCGCGAGCGCCGCAGAGCCTGATCCAACAGACCGCCCCGCCCGACGTCGAAATCAACGTCGATGTAAAGGCGCGCAACCTGGGCCCGGAAGTTTTCGAGGTGATGTTGACGATCAATGCAACGGCTCGGGCGCAAGGCGAGCCGGTGTTCCTGGTCGAACTCGCCTACGGATCCGTCGTCACGATCAAGAACGCGCCGGCGGAATTGATACCGGCGCTGGTCCTGGTCGAGACACCGCGCATCGTCTTTCCCTTCGCGCGTGCCGTCGTTGCCAATGCGACGCGCGACGGTGGATTTCCACCTTTGATGATCAACCCGATCGATTTCGCCGAGTTGCTCCGCCGACAGCAAGCCGACGCGCAAGCTCTCGGCTCGGCTAGTACCGCGCTCGTTTGAAGCTCACGCTTCGGCGAGCCAGAGGGGCTCGCTGATCGTTTTGAGCATCGCCAGGTGGGCGATAAGCTCTTCTTCAGAGGGCGCATGTGGCCGCGGCGCCCGTGCGACCCGTGCGACGTCGAGCGCGAGAGCCGCCGGAAGTGCAAAATCGAGCCCGGGCTGACGCCCGCCAAGCAACTCGAGGTAGACGGCTGCCAAGAGACCGCAATCAATCTCCGCCCCATGCTCGACACGGCCTGAGAGGTCGATGGCAAAGCGGCGACACAATGCATCGAGGCTCGAGGGCGATCCAGGGAAGCGGCGGCGCGCCATCGCCAGCGTGTCGATAAAACCCGACGTGATCGGTTCCCGTTGCAGACGCGCCAGTTCGGCGTTCAGAAAGGCCAAGTCAAACTCGGCATTATGGATCACCAAGGGGTCCGCGCCGATGAACGCGAGAAGCTCCTCCAAGACTGCAGCAAATGGCGGTTGGCGAGCGAGGAATTCAGCGGTCAGGCCGTGGACGGCAAGAGCTTCCTCCGGCATGTCACGCTCAGGATTGACGTATCGGTGAAAACTCCGACCGGTGCGGATATGCTGGACCAGTTCGATGCAGGCGATCTCGACAACCCGATGTCCGTCGCGCGGATCGAGACCCGTCGTTTCGGTATCTAAGACGATCTCACGCATTAACCCTCCGCCGTCGCTCCCGGTACGCATACCGGCTCCGCCGAGTGACCGGCAACCTCTCGGCGCGCAGGAGTCTGACGATTGCGCGCAACCGGCGCAAGCTCAGGCCTCGACTCAAACCAGTCGGAACGACGAAGTCAGCACGCCGACGTTTCTCGTAATCCGGCATCTGATTGCTCAAGATCGCTGCCAGGCGCGCTTCTGTCATGCCGGGTCGGCGTAATACCCGTTGCCGCTGCACCAATCGCGGGGCAGAAACGACGAGTACGTAATCACACCGCCGTTCGCTACCGCTCTCAAAGAGAAGCGGGATATCGAGTACGACAATCGGCTCTCTCCGCGCACGGGCAAAAGCAAGAAATCGCTTTTCGAGCGTTTCGACCATCGGATGAATGATCCGCTCGAGTCGCGAGAGAGCCTCGGAATCAGCAAAAACGTGCTGTCCGAGACGCGAGCGATCAATCCCGCCTGTTGCCGCGCGAACGCCACAAAACGCCGCAGCTACCGGTTCTACCGCGGTACCACCCGGCGCTAAAAGCCGATGCACCACTCGATCAGCATCGAACAGCGGGATCCGGAGCCGCTGCAGCGTCATGGCGGCGGTACTCTTGCCCATGCCGATCGAGCCTGTGAGGCCAAGAACGATCACCGCGCCGGTGCCAAGGTCGCGAGGATTGCGGCGCGCAACTCACGGGTAACTCTCACCGGTCTGCCAAACCAAGCTTCAAATCCGGGTCGGCCTTGATGCAGCAGCATGCCGAGACCGTCGACGACCGGGTGGCCGCGCCGCCGTGCGGCGGCAAGCAAGTCCGTTTCGAGTGGAACGTAGACAATATCGACCACCGGCGTTGACGGCGGCAATGGCGAGAGATCGAGCATCAGCGCCGGTTCTCCCGCCATACCGAGACTCGTCGCGTTGACGAGAAGCCCGGCGTGCCGCAAGGCAGTACCGACTTCTTCCCATGCATGGATCGTAATCCTCGTTTTTGGCCTCGCCAGGTCACCCGCAAGCGCCTCCGCACGAGCAAGCGTACGATTGACGACGCGAATCTCGGTGACGCCGGCATCGGCGAGAGCGGCGACAACAGCCCGGGCCGCACCTCCGGCACCGAGGATCGCCGCCGGGCCCGCCGCCGCTTTCCAGGCCGGTACCGCATCGCGCAGGCTCTCACAAAACCCAAAGGCATCCGTGTTGCGCCCTTCGAGGCTGCCATCCGGCCCGATCACGATTGTATTTATCGCGCCGATCCGCCGCGCCAGCGGCTCGACCCGGTCGACCACAGAGAGCGCCGCCTGTTTGTGCGGGATCGTCAGATTGCATCCTCGAAAGCCGAGGATCGGTAGCGCACGAAGCGCCTGCTCGATGTCCTGCGGCCGCACTGGCAGGGGTAAATAGGCGCCATCTATGCCGGTCTCGTCGAGCCAGAAGCCGTGAAGCACCGGCGATCGGGAATGGGCCACAGGCCATCCCATGATGCCGGCGAGACGTGTCGTTCCGGTGACCCTCACGCTGTCGTGGACCGTAATGACGGTTGACTATGAGGCGAGCACGTCGCGAGTGCGCAAAAAGCTGAGGAGCTCGAGGAGCGGAAGCCCGAGAATTGTAAAATAATCGCCTTTGATGTCCGCAAAAAGCTGTATCCCTCTTCCCTCGATTCGATAGGCCCCGACAGACCCGAAAATCGCGCCCTGTTCGGCACCGAGATAGGCATCGAGAAACGCATCACTGAATTGCCGCATGGTCAGCCTGGCCGAGCTTACCGTATGCCATATCCGAGCTGCCTCCCGAACGACGCAGACGGCGGTGACGAGTTTGTGGGTCCTGCCGCGCAACGCCTGAAGCTGAGCACGGGAATCAGCCAGATCGGCGGGCTTGTTCAACCAAATTTTATCGCACACCAGAATCTGGTCGGCGCCGACAACAAGTGCGTGTCGATGGTTTTCTGCGACCTGCCGAGCCTTGGCCTCCGCAAGGGCAAGCGCACAGTCGGCAGCAGCTCGCCGATCGACTTGGAAGATCCGCTTGATCGCCTCTTCGTCCACCAGTGCGGGTTCGATCCGCACCTCGAGCCCGGCGGCAGCGAGCAGGTTCTTCCGGATGGGGCTCGACGAGGCGAGAATCAAGGGCTCATTCATCCGCGCCGTGCCGTCGCGCCAACAATTTCATGATCGCCGCCGCGGTCTCCTCGATCGAGCGGCGTGTTACGTCAATGACCGGCCAACGTCTCTCGACAAAAACGCGCCGTGCCTCGCGCACTTCGCTCCGCACCGCATCGATATCGGTATATTCAGTGGAGTGGTCGTGATGCAGCACGTCCAAGCGGTTACGGCGCAACTGAATCAACCGCTCCGGATCATTGGTCAGGCCGACGATTAGCGGGTGCTTTGCTGCGAGCAGCTCGGAAGGCAGCGGCACCCCGGGCACGAACGGCACGTTAGCGGCTTTGATGCTGCGGTTCGCTAGATAGAGACAAGTCGGAGTCTTCGACGTTCGCGACACGCCGACAAGGCAGACATCGGCATCGTCGAGGCCCCAGCTTGATTGCCCGTCATCATGGTTGAGGGCAAAGGTCATCGCATCAATTCTGGCGAAATACTCGTTGTCGAGGAGGTGTTGCTTACCCGGCAATCCTCGGCTTTGGCGACCGAGATAGGAGGCCAGCGCCCCGATGACCGGATCGAGGACCGGGATCGCCGGCACCTGAATCCTTCGGCAACCTTCTTGTAGCAACTGACGAAGCGCATCACTAACCAGGGTGAACAGAACGACACCCCGGTTCGCCTCGACCCCGGCGATAACCCGATCAATTTGGCCGCGCGTTCGCACCATACTCCAGACATGCTCGACCGGCTGCGCGTCGTCGAACTGCACAAGGCAGGCTCGGGCCACGGAATGCACGGTTTCTCCGGTGGAATCAGAAACGAGATGAAGATGAAATCGCGTCACAGCGGGCAAAGCCGTGATGACTGAGTTATCCCCGCGGCACTGTGCATCATCCGATGATCACCTGGGACAAACCTGCCATTTTGCTCTCGGTCTTGGATCATCCCCCGCTTTCCGTCAACCGTTCCTCGCTGTTGCGTGTTCGAATAGAAGTTTTTCTCGCATAAGAAAATATTTTGGATAACTCTGATCGCGTCCTTGACCATCCCCACTTTTCGCTTGTTCCACAACCACGAGATTGCACGCATTCGGGATAGAGTCCCCATTCTTGCACACAGCGGAGCCGCATTCCGGACCGCGGTCTCCCGATCTGGATATAGTCTTGGAGTGGTCCCAATCCCCGGGACTCACAGGGATCATCAACCTACCTCATCTTTAGAACTTATATATTAAGGTGAAGGAAGGGTTCCGCGATGCCGATTGACCAAACCAAACCTCTCTTGCGCGCCCTCGCGGGAGAGACGCTGACGCCGCCACCTTGGTGGTTGATGCGGCAGGCTGGTCGCTACCTGCCCGAGTACCGAGCCACTCGTGCAAGAGCTCGCGATTTTGTCGAGATGTGCCTAACCCCGGCGGTTGCCGCTGAACTGACGTTGCAGCCAGTGCGACGCTATCGCATGGATGGAGCAATCCTGTTCTCCGACATCCTGATGCTCCCTTATGCGCTCGGACAAGCACTCACTTTTCGGGAAGGGCAGGGGCCAATCCTCGAACCGATCGAAAACCACGCCGGCATCAGCCGGCTCAAGCCCAGTCAAATTATGTCGCGCCTCGAGCCGGTCTTCGATGCGGTTCGCCGCGTTGCCGAAGTGCTCGACGCTCGGACGACGCTAATCGGTTTTGCAGGCTCGCCGTGGACCGTTGCCACGTACATGGTAGAAGGCGGGGCGAGCAGGGAATTTCGTCAGGTCAAGGGCTGGGCCTATCGCGATGCGAATGGGTTCGGCACCCTGATCGACCTTCTGGTCGAGGGCACCGTCGACTTTCTCTCTGCCCAGATGGCAGCAGGTGCTGAGGTCGTGCAACTCTTTGACAGTTGGGCAGGCATCCTCCCTGAGCCCGCGTTCGAGCGGTGGGTGATCGAACCCACAAGGCGCATCGTTGCGGCATTAAAGCGCCGGTTCCCTGATCATCCGATTATTGGCTTTCCACGTGGCGCAGGTCTGCTCTATGAGCGTTACATTACAGAGACCGGGGTCCACGGTGTCGGTCTCGATGCAATGGTGCCGGCCGACTACGCCCGGTCGCGGCTTCAACAGCTCGCTACGGTCCAGGGCAATCTCGATCCGGTGCTGCTGATCGCGGGCGGCGCTGCTCTCGAAACGGCGGTCAGGGAGATCTGCCGGACGCTCGGCGGCGGCCCCTTCGTGTTCAACCTGGGCCATGGTGTGCTGCCGGAGACGCCGCCTGAGAATGTTGCGGCACTCGCCCGCCTGCTCGCGGGATCGAAAGCCATTTAAATAATATGACACGAGTGGCGGTCGTATTGATGAACCTCGGCGGGCCGGATTCGTTACAAGCGGTTCAGCCTTTTCTCGTCAACCTGTTCAGCGACCCAGCGATTATCAGCCTACCGGTCTTTCTCCGGCTACCGTTGGCTCGCTTTGTCGCGTGGCGTCGCGCCCATGTGGCACGCGACATTTATGCCAGTCTCGGCGGGCGATCTCCGTTGCTTGCCAACACCGAAGCGCAGGCGCGGGCACTCGAGGCGGCGCTCGAACCGGGGCATCGCTGCTTTGTTGCCATGCGTTATTGGCATCCGCTGAGCGCGGAGACGGCGCGCGAGGTGGCAGAATGGGCCCCGGACGAGATCGTCTGCTTGCCGCTCTATCCGCAGTTCTCGACAACGACGACGGCGTCTTCCTTTGCGGCGTGGCGGATCGCAGCGGCGCGGCATGGGTTGATTCGCCCGACCTACGTCATTCGTTGCTATCCTTGCGAACAAGGGTTGGTCGAAGCCATTGCGGGACTTGTCGGACCAGCGCTCGAGGCGGCTTCCAGCACCGGGAAACCTCCCCGCTTGCTGCTCACTGCACATGGCCTGCCAAAGAGGATCGTGCGCCGTGGGGACCCTTATCCGGATCAGGTAGAACGAACCGCAGCGGGGGTCGTGGCCGCGCTTGCCCGGCCGGGACTCGACTGGCGTGTATGCTACCAAAGCCGGGTCGGGCCCCTCGAATGGATCGGTCCTGCCACTGACGAGGAGATCAGGCGGGCCGGCAAGGACGGTGTCGCGCTAGTCGTGGCGCCGATCTCTTTTGTATCCGAGCATTCGGAAACACTCGTCGAGCTCGATCTCGATTACCGCCGGCTCGCCGAGATCGCGGGAGTACCGTCCTATCACCGCGTCGCGACGGTCGGCGTCGAACCCAATTTCATCGGAGCGCTCGCAACACTCGTGAACCGCGCCCTCTCTGGAGCCCCGGCGTGAACGCCTGGCTCGTTGAGGCCTATCCGTGGATCAAATCTCTTCATATTATCAGTATGATAGCCTGGATGGCGGGCCTGCTGTACCTGCCGCGGCTCTACGTCTATCACGCGATGGCGCCGGTGGGCTCGGACCGATCGGAAACCTTCAAAATCATGGAACGTCGCCTTCAGCGGGGGATCATGACGCCGGCAATGATCGCGACCTGGGGCTTCGGCTTGGCGCTGGCGGGTACCCCGGGGATCGTCAACTGGCGCATGGGGTGGATCTGGGTGAAGCTCGCGCTCGTCGCGGCGCTGACCGCATTTCACCTCGCGCTCTCGCGGTGGCGCGATGCCTTCAGCGCAAATAGCAACATACATTCGACGCAGTTTTTCCGGATCGTCAACGAGCTGCCGACGTTGGTGATGATCGCCATCGTGCTGCTCGTCGTCGTTAAGCCGTTCTGATCCGAAAGGCGGTCCAGCCATGATAACGAGAGTCTTGTAATTGTGTTTGACTTGCATATCTCTTTTGGCTAAGGAGATCGGCGTACCGGTAGTCGGTTCCTCGCGCTTTTCCCTGACAATCTCCGCCCGACCTAGCCTGCTGGAGCCATCCTATGCAGGCGTCCCCCTGGACGGGCGACCCTCGTCTCAGCCCAACGCAAATCTCCATGAACCTCCAGGAATTGAAGCGTAAAACCCCAGCAGAACTCTTGGCCTTTGCCGAAGAGCTGCAAATCGAGAATGCCTCCTCGCTGCGTAAGCAGGATATGCTGTTCGCAATTCTGAAACAGCTTGCCGAGAATGACGTGCCGATATCCGGCGACGGCGTCCTCGAAGTGCTGTCCGACGGGTTCGGTTTTTTAAGATCCGCCGAAGCGAATTACTTGGCTGGCCCAGATGACATCTATGTCAGCCCGAGCCAGGTGCGTCGCTTTGGCTTGCGCACCGGCGACACGGTCGAAGGGCAGATTCGTTCGCCACGCGATGGCGAGCGCTATTTTGCACTACTCAAGGTTAACGGGATCAATTTCGACGAACCCGATCGCCTGCGCCAGCGGATCAACTTCGACAATCTGACACCGCTCTACCCGGAAGAGAAACTGCAGCTCGAATTCGAAGATTCGACGCGCAAGGATCTGACGACCCGGGTGATTGACCTGATCACGCCGCTCGGCAAGGGCCAGCGCGCGATCATCGTGTCGCCGCCGCGAGCCGGCAAAACGGTGATGTTGCAGAACATCGCACACGCGATCGCCGCCAACCACCCCGAGGTCTATCTGATCGTTCTGCTGATCGACGAGCGGCCGGAAGAAGTTACCGACATGGCTCGCTCTGTACGCGGCGAGGTGGTCAGTTCGACCTTCGACGAACCAGCTCAGCGCCATGTCCAGGTCGCTGAGATGGTGATCGAGAAATCCAAACGGCTCGTCGAGCATAAGCGAGACGTGGTCATACTGCTCGACTCGATCACCCGCCTCGCGCGTGCTTACAACACGGTTGTGCCTTCATCCGGCAAGGTGCTGACGGGTGGCGTGGACGCGAACGCGCTCCAGCGGCCAAAGCGCTTCTTTGGCGCGGCACGCAACATCGAGGAGGGCGGCTCGCTGACGATCATCGCGACCGCTCTGATCGATACCGGTTCACGAATGGATGAGGTGATCTTCGAGGAGTTCAAAGGCACCGGCAATTCGGAAATCGTGCTCGACCGCAAGGTCGCCGATAAGCGAACTTTCCCATCGATCGACATTACGAAATCCGGGACGCGCAAAGAGGAGTTGCTGGTCGATCGTGGGGTGTTGTCCAAGATGTGGGTGCTGCGCCGCGTGCTGACGCCGATGGGCACCGTCGACGGGCTCGAATTCCTGATCAACAAGCTCAAGGAATCGAAGAGCAACTCCGAGTTCTTCGACGCGATGAATACTTAACCCTTATTCAAGGTGTCATTGCGAGCGGAGCGAAGCAATCTAGTTGCCGTTCTCCGGCAGTCGAGATTGCTTCGTCGCCTTGTGGCTCCTCGCAATGACAGTGGCGCTATCTTCTCCTACACCGTCAGCACCGTCTGACCGGTGGTCTTGCGGCCTTCGAGGTCACGGTGGGCACGCGCCGCCTCGCGCAGCGGGTAGGTCTGGTTGATTGCGATCTTCACGGCACCGCTCTGAACCACATCAAAGAGCTCGCGCGATGCGGTCAACAGGTCCTCGCGCGTCGCCGTATAGTTCACCAAGGTTGGGCGGGTCAGAAAAAGCGAACCCTTGGGCGCGAGTATGCCAATGTCGACGAGTCCAATCGCTCCCGAAGATTGACCGAACGACACCATCAGCCCAAGCGGCGCCAGACAGTCGAGTGATTTGTAAAAGGTGTCCTTGCCGACCGAGTCGTAGACGACCGGCAGCTTCTTCCCCTGGGTGATCTCGGCCACCCGGGAGACAAAATCCTCGCGCCGATAGACGATCGGATAATCGCACCCGTGCTTTTTGACGAGGGCGGCCTTCTCGTCATCGCCGACGGTGCCGATCACAGTTGCACCCAGATGCTTCGCCCACTGGCAGACGATCAAGCCGACACCACCAGCGGCGGCATGGATCAGGATCGTCTCGCCGCGCTTCACGGGATGAGTGCGACGCACCAGGTACCAGGCGGTCATGCCTTTCAGCATCATCGCTGCCGCCTGCTGATCGGTGATCCCGGCGGGAACCGACACGAGGCGATCGGCCGGAACCACCCGCTCATCGGCATAGGCGCCGATCGGCCCGCCGGCATAGGCAACACGGTCGCCCAGCTTGAGCCCGGTGACACCAGGTCCGACCTCCTCGACAACGCCGGCCGCTTCTGAACCAAGCCCGCTCGGCAATGGCAGCGAATAGAGGCCGCTACGTTGGTAGGTGTCGATAAAATTGAGCCCAACAGCGCTGTGACGGAGGCGGACCTGACCCTGAGCAGGCTTGCTAACTGCAACCTCCTGCCACGCCAGCACTTCGGGGCCGCCGGTCTTCTCGAAACGGATCGCGTGGGCCATCCTTCCCTCCCTCGGGTTTAATGTCCATGACGATAGCCGCAACGGAGCCGTCCGTCACTATCGCCCACATCTCGTCGGGTTTGCAGGCTATCTCGGGATAGGCCTATGAAACCCGCATTCCCCTCCCAAGATCGACCGGATGGTCTTCGGGTAGCACTCGGAACACCTCGCGCCAGCCAGGGAAGCCCTTCAGTTTGAGTAGCCCGATGCTGACCATCTCCCATGGGCTTGCGCGGCGCGACAAGATCCCGGCGACTTCCTCGCTGCACAGCACGTAATTCTGCAACGGAAATTGCTCGGGAGGGATCGGATTGAGCGCTGCCGGCAGCGATGCGCGCGAGATTTCCTCAAGCCGGAAGGCCAGCGAGACATGCGGTCCCTCGCGATCGTTCGAGACGATATCGCCCTCGCCCAGATGGACCGCGCAGCGCAGATTTAGCGCGCGCTCCTCGGGGACCTGGCGATTGCGGTGGGCAACCCGGTTCAGCAGCTCAAACACTGCCTCAACGGCACGCAGGGCCGCCCGCTCGGCGGATTGCGGGTCATGGAAGGTCAGGAGGTAGCCGTCCCCCGTGCTCCTCAGACAGCGCAACCCGCGGCTCTCCCCGACCTCGCCGATCAGCGCCCGCAGATCACGAATGACTTGGCGGCCGACCGCATACCAGCCGAACAAGTTGCTGGTGAGAGTTGATTCGACGAGGTCGATTACGACGATCGCCTCGGTGACGACCTCCGGCATCGGCTCGGCGTCGCTCGCGCCCATTCGCCGTACCCTTTACGACCCGAGCAGACTTACGCGTCGGAATTCCACGTCTCCGACCCCCTTGAACTGGCGCGACTCGCTCGCCCCTGCGCGGGCTCGGTAATCGCTCGGCATCCGCTCTAGCGCAGCCTGTGAGACGACCATCTCATTTGGCTGCGCGAGTTCGTTCAACCGCGCGACTACGTTCACGTCCTCCCCAAGAACTTCATTGCCATAAGACGTTTCGATGTACAAAACGTCACCGTAATGTAAGCTGAACTTGAATCCCAGTGAACGTCCAACGAACCCGGAGTTTTGCGACAATAAGTTCTCTATGGAAATCACGAATGGCATGACATTGTCTACATTCTCGAGCGCTGCCAAAAAACTGTTGCCCATAAATTTCATCATCAGGCATTGATGTTCTTTGCCAAGGCGGCTGGCGTGCTCGTAGAATTCGCGGAACACGGCGGAGACGACAAGATCACCTTCCTGGGCCGTCAGGCGGGAGATGCCGAAAATATCGCAAACCACCAGCGCGAGGGGTTTTCTGAGGGGAGCCTGTGCTTCCATCCTTCCCAGCTCAATCAACTCACCACGCCGTCTTCGTGCGCGAGAAGGCATGCTCTAAACTCCATTGTATCTCCTGAGCCCGCCCCTCATCACGACGGTAACGCAGTCCGTCGGGTTGTTAGTGGAAGTCGAGTGGTTTAACGCCTCCGGTCGAGGATGTCGCGTAACGAGTCTGCGTTAGTCACCGGCAGAGAACAAACCGGTCCCTCGCACACATAGGCGGCCGGGCTTCCGTCGACGAGTCCTTTGCCGAACGCCGGATGATTGCCCGGGAGCGAGCGTCCCGGCGAGAGGCTGGCGACCACGCGGTTCGGCAGGGACACGCCGTAGACTGCGCGTCGTAGCGCTTCTAAGGCCGGAATACCGCTTTCTCCGACGAGAACAATCTGCAAAGGCTTTGTCAGCAGCTCGACATTGTTGAGCAGAGTGGCGAGCGGGAAAAAATTGCGGCCTATCTCGCCGGAAAACGTCTCGAGGATCGCCTCGGCGCGACGCCGATAGGCCTCTTCACCAGTCAGCATCGCCAGCCGGCACAGCACACCGACCAAGGTCCCATTGCCGGCGGGAACGGCGGAATCGGCAGCCGTCTTGGGGCGCGCAACCAACCCTTCGGTATCCTTTGCGGCAAAGAAATAGCCGCCATCCCCAGAATCCCAGTAGTAGCGATCGAGAATCGTCACCCAGTTGCGGGCCTGGTTCAAAAAATCGTCGTCGCCGGTCGCTTCATGAAGCGCAAGAGCCGCACGGCAGAGGTTGGCATAGTCGTCAACGCTCGCCGGATGCCGGGCCCGGCCGGCCCGCCAGCTGTGCAACAGACGCTGATCGGGCTCGACCATATGCCGGCGAATGAAGTCAAAGGCGCCGCGCGCGAGCCCGATCCAGACGGGACGCTCAAAGACGATCCCGGCATTCGCCATGGCGGCGATCATCAGCCCGTTCCAGTCGGCGAGCACCTTGTCGTCGAGACCCGGACGGACGCGCCCTTCGCGCGCCCGAAGAAGGAGCATGCGGCAGTGCCCAAGCTCGCGCTCGGTTTCCGCATCGGCAAGCACCGGCATCTTCAGCCGATTGAGAATGCTATGCCCTTCCCAATTGCCTCCTGCGTCGACATCGTAGAAGCGCTTGAACAAAGCTGCGCGTTCGCCGAGCACCGCATCGATTTCGGCTTCGGACCACACATAGAACTTGCCTTCTTCGTGCTCGCTGTCAGCGTCGAGGCTGCTGGCGAACCCGCCCTCTCGTGTCAGCATTTCGCGACCGACCCAGTCGAGGGTCTCCTCGATGCGCTGGAGATAGAGCGGGCTGCGGGTCTCCTGCCAAACCAGGGTCAAGAGATCGACGAGCTCGGCATTGTCATAGAGCATCTTCTCGAAATGCGGCGCGAGCCACCGCGCGTCGGTCGAGTAACGGGAGAAGCCCCCACCCAAATGGTCGTAGATGCCGCCCTGGCACATCGCGTCGAGCGCCTTGACCACGGCATCGCGATAAGGCCCTTCGCCGCTCCGCTTCCAGGCGCGCCACAACACCTCGAGGATCCCGGTCTGCGGGAATTTTGGCGCGGTGCCGATGCCGCCATGGAGCTGGTCGACCTCACGCAGCAAACGTTCGGCGATCGGGTCGAGCTGCTCGACAGCGATCAAACCGCCGCGCTCCGGCCGGCCGAGCCGCTGCAATGCCTCGCGCAGCGTGGCGACGTTCTTGGCGACCTTGTCGTCGGCGCGCGCATACGCGTTGCTCATCGCCTCGAGAACCTCGGGAAACCCCGGTCGCCCCCATCGCGACTCCGGCGGGAAGTAGGTCCCGCCCCAGAACGGCTCGCCGTCGGGCGTCAAGAACATGGTCAACGGCCAGCCGCCCTGCTCGCCCATCAGTGCCAACGCATGCTGGTAGATCTGGTCGAGATCGGGCCGTTCCTCGCGGTCGACTTTTACGTTGACGAAGAGCGTGTTCATTCGCTCGGCGATCTCGGGGTTTTCGAAGCTCTCATGCGCCATCACATGGCACCAATGGCATGCGGCATAGCCGATCGAGAGCAGGATCGGCTTGTCGGCGGCCTTGGCAGCGGCGAGCATCACATCGCCCCAGGGCTGCCAATGAACCGGGTTGTCCTTGTGCTGGAGGAGGTAGGGGCTCGTCTCCTCGCCGAGGCGATTGCGGTCCATCGCGACTCCTGCCGTTCCCTCATCGAGGCGGGGCAGCGGATGCGTTGCCCTCGCCGCCTCGAGAGGTTAAGGTCAGCATCTTAGTCCAAGAAACGGCGGATTGCGCCATCCGCTCCGCCCGACCCAACGATCCGGAGAATGCCCGTGGCAGATGCACCCGCCGATCCTGAGCTGTTTTACCGCAAGCACATCTTCATGTGCACGAATGTGCGGCCGGAGGGCCATCCACGCGGCTGCTGCAGTGCCCGCGCCGCGGAGGCGGGGGGTGTCGACAAGCTGCGCGGTTATATGCGCGAGAAGGCGCGGCAGCTGGGGATCGAGAGCATCCGCTGCAACGCCTCCGGCTGTCTCGACCGCTGCGAGTTCGGCCCGAACATGGTCATCTACCCCGAGGGCGTGTGGTACCGCTACGAATCCACCGAGGACCTCGACGAGATCCTGCAGACCCATCTGATCGAGGGCGGCCGGGTCGAGCGGCTGATGCTCCAGCCCGACCAGCTGCCGCCGAAGCACTGAGGGCTGGGGCGGCTCCTTCCGACACGATCTTCGCCCCGGCGACGGCGGCCGGGCGCGCCGCCATCGCCATCCTTCGCCTTAGCGGGCCGGAGACCGCTCGGGCGGTTTCGCTGCTCGCGGGAAAACTGCCATCGCCGCGCCGGGCAGGAAGAAGGCGGCTCATCGACCCGACGACCGGAGAATGGCTCGACGAGGGGTTGGTGCTGTGGTTCCCGGCGCCACACAGCGCGACCGGGGAGGATGTCGCCGAATTCCATGTGCACGGCAGTCGCGCCGTGCTCGCCGCGGTCATGGGGGTACTGGCTGGCCTCGGGCTACGCCTGGCCGAGCCCGGCGAATTCACCCGCCGGGCCCTTCTCAACGGCAAGCTCGATCTGCTGCAGGCCGAAGCCACTGCCGATCTTGCCGCGGCCGAGACCGAGGCACAGCGCCGCCAGGCGCTCCGCCAGCTCGACGGCGAGCTCGGCGGCCTCTACCGCGGCTGGTGCCACCGCCTGACCCGCATTCTCGCCCATCTCGAAGCTGCCATCGATTTTCCCGAGGAGGACCTGCCGCGCGAGATCGAGGAACGCATCCTTGACGAGACGGAAATGCTCGCTGCCGAGGTCGAGCGTCACCTCGCTGATGGACACCGAGGAGAAAGGCTGCGAGACGGCATTATGGTCGCGATCATAGGTCCGCCAAACGCCGGAAAATCCACTCTTCTCAATAAGTTAGCGCGTCGCGACGCGGCCATCACTTCGCCTGTCGCCGGCACCACGCGGGACATCGTCGAGGTTGCGATCGACCTTGAGGGGTACCCCGTTATTCTAGCGGATACAGCCGGCTTGCGGGATAGCGATGATGTTGTTGAGCAGGAGGGGCTGCGGCGTGCTCTGCGGCGTGCCGAAGAAGCCGAGATCAGGCTCTTTGTCTTCGATGCCCGGCACCCCGGCGATGCTCGCCGCGACTCGGCTTGGACGGGGCCCGACACAATCCTCGTCGCAAACAAGATCGACCTTGTCTCGGGGTGCAGTGGACTTCCGAGTTCCGCGCTGCCGATCTCCGCCCTGACCGGTGAAGGCATCGATGCCGTACTGTCGGCGCTCGGCCAGCGGGTAGCGGAGGGCTATCGGATAGAGGCCCCGGTTCTAACGCGGACCCGGCACCGCCAAGCGCTTGAAGAAGCCGCCGCGTCGTTGCGGCGCTCGCTTTCCGCCACGCTGCCGGAGCTGCGCGCCGAAGACCTTCGTCTCGCATTGCGCAGTGTTGGGCGCATTACCGGCGCCGTCGATGTCGAGGATCTGCTCGACGTGATCTTCCGAGATTTTTGCATAGGGAAGTAACAAAGCAGATCATTCCGGGACGCGGCGGAGCTGCGGTCCCGGAACCCATGCACATGGGTTATTGCGGAATTTATGTTTGGAAATTGGGGTCAGAGTCGTTTTGCTGAAAGCGCGCGGTTCCGGAAATCCACTCTGACCCCATTTGCCCTTTGCAATGACAAACAAAGGGCTGTCATTGCGAGTGGAGCGAAGCAATCTCTTCGGGCTTGTTTCACGTGAAACCTCGACACCCGGACGCCGGCTCCATAAATTCCGCCGCCATGAACGACTGTTTCGGTCACTACGACGTCGTCGTGGTCGGCGGCGGGCATGCCGGCTCCGAGGCAGCGGCGGCCGCAGCGCGGGTCGGCGCCCGCACGTTGCTGCTGACCCACAGGCGGGCTACGATCGGGGAGATGTCGTGCAATCCGGCGATCGGCGGGCTCGGCAAGGGCCATCTCGTGCGCGAGATCGATGCGCTCGACGGCATCATGGGCCGGGCGACCGACCGGGCCGGCATTCAGTTCCGCATGCTCAACCGCAGCAAGGGAGCGGCGGTCCGCGGGCCACGCGCGCAAGCCGACCGCAAGCTCTATCGGCGTGTGGTCGCCGAGCTGCTGGCGGAGACCGTCGGTCTCGACATCATCGAGGGCGCGGCCGAGGACTTGCTGCTCGATCGCGACGGTCGGGTTGCCGGGGTCGCGCTAGGCGATGGCCGGCAGTGCTCGACCGGCAGCGTCGTGTTGACGACCGGCACCTTTCTCAACGGTCTCATTCACATCGGCGAGGAAAAGACACCGGCCGGCCGGGTCGGCGAGCGGCCCTCGCTCGGTTTGTCGCGCACCCTTGCTCGCTTCGGCTTTGCCCTCGGGCGGCTCAAAACCGGCACACCGCCACGGCTCGACGGCCGGACGATCGACTGGGCCGGGCTCGAAATTCAGCCGGGTGACGACCCGCCGCCCCCTTTCTCCTTCATGACTGATGCCATCACGACACCGCAGGTCGCCTGCCACATCACGACGACGACACCGGCAACGCACGCCGTCATACGCGCCAATCTTGGACTCTCTCCGATGTATTCGGGACAGATCGCCAGCATCGGCCCGCGCTATTGCCCCTCGATCGAGGACAAGGTCGTGCGCTTTGCCGAGCGCGAGCGGCACCAGATCTTTCTCGAGCCGGAGGGGCTCGATGACGACACGATCTACCCGAACGGCATCTCGACCTCATTGCCGCGCGACGTGCAGCAGGCGCTGCTGCGCACTATACCCGGTTTGGAACGCGCGGCTATGCGGCGCCCGGGCTACGCCATCGAGTACGACTTCGTCGACCCGCGCGAGCTCTATCCGACCCTCGAGACGCGGCGGGTCCCTGGTCTCTATCTGGCGGGTCAGATCAACGGCACGACGGGCTACGAGGAGGCAGCGGCACAGGGTCTCGTCGCCGGGCTCAATGCAGCGCTGGCGACGGCGGGAGCCGAGCCGATCGTGCTCGATCGCGCAGACGCCTACATCGGCGTGATGATCGATGACCTCGTCACGCGAGGCACCAGCGAGCCCTACCGCATGTTCACCTCGCGCGCCGAATACCGGCTGGTACTGCGTGCCGACAATGCCGACCAGAGACTGACGCCGATCGGTGTTCGGCTCGGCTGCGTCGGCTCGGCGCGAGGCCAGCGTTTCGCGCGGAAGATGACGGCGCTTACTCAGGCCCGCCTATGTCTCGCGGGATTGCGGATGACGCCGTCGGCATTGAAGCGCCACGGCATCGCGGTCAACGAGGACGGCATCACCCGCAGTGCGGCGGAGCTACTCGCCTACCGTGAGATCGACCTCGCACGGCTCGCCCAGGTATGGCCCGAGCTCGCGGCGCTCGCGCCGGAGATTGCCGAACAGCTCGAGATCGATGCACGCTACGCCGGCTATCTCGACCGGCAGGAGAGGGATATCGCATCGTTCCGCCGCGACGAGGCGCTGTTGCTGCCGCCCGATCTCGATTACGCGGCGGTCGGCAGCCTCTCGCGCGAGATCTGCGACAAGCTCGCGCTCGCGCGGCCGTCAACACTCGGCGCCGCCGCGCGCATCTCGGGAGTAACCCCGGCCGCGCTGGTTGCTTTGCTGAAGCACGTGAAGCGACGGCCCTCTCGCCCTCCTGACATCCCCACTATTTCGGTCGCGGGACGCCCCGATGCTGTTCTGCGAACCGCATTAGGGTAGTGTGGAGGATCAGTACGTGACGGTCACCGTGATCGTGTCGACATAGGCACCAGGGTTGACCCCTTGGAGAGTAGGAATTCGGCCATAGACGGTATAGTTACGGCTGGCGAAGCCGGTCAGCGTGTCGGAGACCGTGACGGTGCCGCCGGTGCCGTTGCCCCAAACCGTCGTGCGGGCGGCGTTCGAATAGAGCTGATAGATCAAATGGATGCCGCCGTTGCTCATCTGACGGGCGGCATAGCTTCCACTACCGCCGGTGCTGAGCGCGATCGAGATGGTCGCCGTTCCAAGACAGGTCACCGTCACAGTCCCGGTGCTGTCGGTCGGTGTGCCGGAAAACGGCGGGTAGGTGCCAAAAGCGACCGGCGTGGCCGATACTCCGCAAACAGCGGCGCGAACGGTTGCAGGAGCAAGCAGAATGAGAGCCGCGAGAGCAACCGCTCGTCTCACGGCCGGTTCTCCCGACAAGCGAGCGGTCCGAGAGTCGGGATTTCGCCCGACACCGGAGCGTATTCGAAAGATACCGCGCAACGCCGCCCATCCGGCCGCTCGACTGTGAGCTTGTTGCGTCGGTCAAGGTCTTGCACATAGGCCTCGCCGTCATAGCCCACGGGCACCGCGGCGTGTGTCGCCACGAGGGTTGCGACGCTGCCGACCGGCAACGGCCGCCCGGCCTCGTCGACCAGCCGCAGCAGGGCACCGTGGCTGGCGTGTACCGGGAAACGGACCACGACGCCGGAGCGGTCCTGCGGCCGCACGTCCCGGGTGGCAAAGGCGACCGTCGCATCGGCCACCGCGTCGGTCGGATCGATCGACAAACGGTTGATATCGTAGGAACGCAAATCAGGCACCAGCAGGCGGCCGGCGGAATCGGTCCGCCCGACCTCGCGGTTTTCGTTCGAGACCCGGATCCCCTCCGCACCACCTGTGTCGACGACGGCAAATGCGTCGTTGATCGTGTTCGAGGCGAACAACCCGCCATCGGCAAAGGAAACCGCTCCCTGCGCCTCGGCATGACCTGCCGTTTGATTTCCGACCCGGTCAGCGCCGGTTGATACGAGCCCCCAAGGCGATTTGTATTGCACCAAGCCGAATTCATGATTGGAGGTACCGGCAGCGCCATAGACCTGGTAACCCCAGTCGCCAATCAGCACCGGCGACTGCGTCGCCTGAGCCTGCGCATAGCCGCCGCCCGTCCCGGAGCCGACGCTGCCGCCGGCCGAACTGCGCGGGCCGATCGGAATCGTCAGGCCGAGCATCACCCCCTTTCCGCCGCCTTTGGCAAAGTCCTGAAACCCCGTAGCAAAGAACGACAGATTGCCGATCTGCAGCGAATAGTTTGCGGAAACCAAGCGCGCGCGCTGCAATGGCAGAAACGGCGCGAGCCCGTTCGCGGTCGAGACCGTGCCGCCGGGCAGCGGCGTCCCCTGGCCGATCAGACCGCCACCTGGGGCAAAAAACGTCACTGCCGGTGAGGCCAGATTGCGATCGATCCCGGCAAAGGCGATGCCGGCGGAGCCGAACCGGCCGAAAGACAGGCTGGCAAAGGCATTGAGCTGACGCCGCGGAACCGGGTCGCCGTTCACTGCCGCGAGGTCGCGGAAATTGGCGCTGGCGACACTGGCGAAGGCGCCAAGACTGGCGACCGGGCCAATTCGCTGGGCCCCAAAGGTGAGCTGGGTGCCCGGTCGGCCGAGGGCGCTGCCGGCGGCGGCGAAGTTCAGCACCCCCAGATTGTCGAGATTGACAACGGCGCCGGCCCCGCCGACAGCCAGCCCGGTCGTGCCTTCGCCATGAGCTTCGAGCGTCAGCATCGGTGACATGCCGCGACGATAGGTTGCCGAGCCGGCAAGCGCCCCATAATCATTGCTGACGAGGCTCCAATTGCGCCGCACCGCGCCGATTTCAGCCGAATAGGTCTGCAGACCGGGGGCCAGCAGATTGGAGCTGGCGTAGAACGGCAGCGTGGTGGTGACCTGCTGGCCCAATGCATTGGTCACCGACATGGCGATCGAGCCGGCGCCAGTTACCACCGGCAATTGCGGGATCTCGAAAGCTCCCGGCTGAACCGAGCGCGACAGCAGCCGGCTGCCGTTGACCAGCACGTCGACTGTGGACGGCACCGCCGCCGAGCCGCTGACCACCGGCAGCGGAAAGGTCACCAAATCGGGGCGCATCGAAAAATCGGACTGAATCTGCGCACCGCCGAGCCGGACTGGCCGTGTCCAGCCGAGCCCGCCATTGATGTAATCTCCCAGCCTATATCGCCGCAGGCTGTCGGCATCGGAATAGACGTATGCCGAATCGAGTCGGATCGCGGAGTAGGGCCTAGGGCTGTTGAGGTTAGCCCCGGCGTAGGCCAGCAGCCCCGAGGAGGCCACCCCCCAAGGCGAGAAGCCACGCGTGTCGAAGAGCCCGCTGCCGCCGTTTCGGCGGGCTACCGCGGTGCCGATGACGTCGTAGTCGAGCGCCAACCCGGTGCCGGACTCCACCGGGATATTGCTGCCGGCGGGTCCGGCCATTTCGAGCAGCTGCGGCAGCAGACGATCGCCGCCGCCGGTGACGTAGAGCGTCTGGGCCGCCTGATCGAGACGAAACGTCAACCCCGACAATGTCGCTAGCGGAACGAGATCGCTTTCCGTCGACGGGGCGGGCTCGGAAACTCTGAAACCGAGCTCGCGCAGTTCCACGGGACGGGCCAGCAGCTCGCTGTCGCGCTGCACGAACTCGCCGATCTTGCCCGTAGCGTTGCCATTGACGACCACCTCCAGCAGCAAGGCCTGGTCGGCCCGGGCCGGCCCGGCGACCGCGGCGAACACGGCGCCGGCTGCGGCAACGAGCTGAGCGACCCTTGCGACCGGATGATTACGGGCCGGCAACCACCGTAACGGACTGGTCAACCGGGCCGGCATCGGCAGTCGCGCTGAGGCGCAAGACTGTCCCGGGAGCAGGCTGGGCGCCCGAGGCGAGGATGCGCCACCGACGCGTCACACCGGGCAGGATGTACGGGGAAAGATTGGCCTCGACCTTGGCGCCATGGCCCGCTGAGGCGAGGGCGATATCGCGCAATTTCTCATGCCGACTGCCGTCGTTCGCGGCAACCAGGTAGAGCTGTCCCCCCTCCGATTGAACCCGCCATTGCAGGTGCGGCGCGATCCGGGTGGAGGGCTCGACAAAGATCGGGATCGACAGCCGCAGCGCGATGCGCACTGTTCCCGGCGCCGCCGGTGGCGGGATCTGGTCGAGCAGGATGCGGTAACTCGCCTCTCGCGCCTCGGCCGGCCGCCGCAGCACAAGGCGCACGACCTGTGTGGCCCCCGCGGGAATGGTGGCGAGCGGCGGGCTCGCCATCAGCTCCGTGGCGGGCTTCAGCTCGTCGTCTCCCTGCGGTGTCTGGCTCCAGACAAAAGGCCGCACCTGTAAGGAGGTTTCGCTATCGCCCTCGTTCCGCACCGTCAGGGTGGCGGCCATCTGTCCCGCCGCCATTTGGATGGCGACGGGGAGCACGGTTAGCCCCTGTGCGTGAGCCCCGCCTGTGGCAAGAAACATGCAGAGCGTAACAATGGCCACCGCACGCAACCGGAGGATCGGCACGGTTCGCGCCCCGCGCGGACGCAGGAGTCAATAGGTGATGGTTGCGGTGATCGTATCGACGTAGGCGCCGGGCGTGACGAACTGACCGGCCCCGACTTGCCCATAGACGGTCAGTGCTTGAGCATTGCCGTTACCAGTGCCGGCCACGGTATCGGTGCCGACGGTATTGCCCCAGTTGATGGAGTGCGCGGCGTCTTGATAGAGCGCGTATGCGAGCAACGCACCGCCCGGACCGGACATCTTGCGCGTGGTGACAGTCGCACCCGGCGCCGTCCCGGCGTTCAGCCCTACATTATAGGGCGAGGTGTTGGTGCAGGTCACCGTGATCGTCGACGTCGAGCTCACCAGGACGCCGGTATACGTGCCGAAGTTCAGGTTGGTGGCGGATATCAGGCAGGTGGCCTGAACCGTCGCGGTCACCTGAAATGTTGTTGTGGCGGTCGCCGCCCAGACTGTCGGTGTCGTCAACCCGATACTCGATGTCAGGAGCAGAACGAGGCCGCCGCGGAAAAAGGCTTGGCGCTGCTTAGGACGCATATGACCCTGCGGTAGAAGTTGACGGAAGGAAATGTAAAATTGGATCTGTTCAGCTCGAAACTGAGCAGAGCAGCGATCGCGCTGATTGATAGAAATCTAAAACATCAATCGTCAATTTTTCGTCTTCTTTGACGATGTTCGGGTGCTCGGTAACCAGGCGCGCGACCGCAGCCATTGCGTATTGGAAGCTCCATAGCCGCGCCGGGCCTGCCTCCTATCATTGCGGCAAGGACAAGCGTCGCCAGCGTGGTAGACTGGCCCATGGTGCTGCGCTCGGCTGATTGGGATCGCGGAGGCAGGGAGCGGCCGTTCGGCGCGCAAGGCTTTGCCGAGATCGTTCCTGTTTCACGTGAAACATTGGCTCGGCTCGAAGCCTATGCCGCGCTGCTGACCCGGTGGTCGGCGCGAATCAACCTCATTGGGCGCGACACGATCCCCGATCTGTGGCGCCGCCATATCCTCGATTCGGCGCAGCTTCGGTCGTTCGTCCCCGACCGGGTGCGCAGCATGATCGATCTCGGCAGCGGCGCCGGCTTGCCTGGATTGGTTCTGGCGATTCTCGGGGTGCCCGGTGTCGAGCTCGTCGAGGCCGATTCGCGAAAATGCGCCTTCCTGCGTGAAGCGGCGCGCATTACCGAGGTTGCCGTGACGCTCCGCACCTGCCGCATCGAGGCGGTGTCGCCGCATCCGGTCGACGTCGTAACCGCCCGCGCCTGCGCGCCGCTCGACCGGTTGCTCGGTCTGGCCGAACGGTTCTTCGCCCCCGACAGCGAGTGCCTGTTTCTCAAAGGCGAACGGGTCGCGGAGGAATTGACGCTCGCGCGCAAAGGCTGGACAATGACCGCGTCGCTTCACCAGAGCCGTTCCGATCCGCGGGGGGTCGTTCTTCGCTTGCAACAGGTAGCCCGTGAGCCTCGCCGCGGTTGAGGTCTGGCCGCGCATCGTTCCGGTCATGCGCCGTGCCCGGATCGTCGCGGTCGCCAACCAAAAGGGCGGCGTCGGCAAGACGACGACCGCGATCAACCTGGCGACGGCATTGGCAGCTGTGGGGCATCGCGTTCTCGTCATCGATCTCGACGCGCAAGGCAACGCCAGCACCGGGCTCGGCATCGACCGCAAGGCGCTGGCGCTGACAAGCTACGAGCTGATCCTGGGTGAGGCCGAACTCGAAAGCGCCACGCTTTCGACGGATGTTCCGCGCCTCTTCATCATTCCGGCATCGCAGGATCTGGCGGGCGCCGACCTCGAATTCACCGCCCGCGAGCGGCGCGAATTTCTATTGAGCCGGGCCATCCGGAGCCGGGTCGGCGACTTTGACGAGGTGCTGATCGATTGTCCGCCGTCACTGAACCTGCTGACCATCAATGCGCTGGTGGCCGCCGATTCGGTGCTGGTGCCGTTGCAATGCGAATTCTATGCGCTCGAAGGGTTGAGCCAGCTGGTGCGCACGATCGAGCGCGTTCAACGGGCGCTCAACCCCCGGCTCGAGCTGCAGGGTGTCGTGCTGACCATGTACGATCAGCGCAACAACCTCTGCGACCTCGTTGCGGCCGATGTGCGCAGCCATCTCGGCGCCAAGGTCTTCGACACAATGATCCCGCGCAATGTACGAATCGCCGAAGCCCCGTCGCACGGCAAACCGGTGCTGATCTATGACCACGGCTGCGCCGGCTCGCAGGCCTACATTCGGCTTGCTGCAGAGGTATTGCGTCGAACTGGAACAGCCGCACGATGAGCGGGCGCACGGCACGACGTCAACTCGGCCGCGGCCTCGCGGTGCTGTTCGGCGAGGGGGATGGCCACACCTTCGCCGACCCGGTGTCGCAGCGTCGCGTTCCGATCGAGCTGATCCGGCCGGGGGTGTTCCAACCGCGGCGCCGCTTCGCCGAGGCGGAGCTCGAAGCTCTCGCTCAGTCGATCCGAGAGAAAGGGATCCTCCAGCCGTTGCTGGTGCGGCCGCTGGCTGGAGAAGATGCGGACTTCGAGCTTGTTGCCGGTGAGCGGCGGTGGCGTGCCGCGCAGCGCCTCGGGTTGCATGAGGTCCCGGTCATCGTTCGCCCGATCGCGGATTCGGAGGCGCTCGAAATCGCATTGGTCGAGAACCTTCAGCGCGAGGATTTGTCGCCGCTCGAAGAAGCGGAGGCCTACAGCCGGCTGATCGACGAGTTCGGCCGGACCCAGGCGAGCCTCGCCGACGCCCTCGGCAAGAGCCGCAGTCATGTGGCGAACACGGTGCGTCTATTGTCGCTGCCGGCGCCGGTGCGTCACCGGCTCGACGAGGGCGAGCTTACCGCTGGTCACGCGCGGGCGCTGCTCGCCGCCGCGGACCCGGTGGCGCTGGCCGAAGAAGTCGTGCGTCGCGGGCTCAACGTCCGTGCAACCGAGCGGCTTGTCCGGCGCCGCGGTGAAACCTCGCCATCGCCGCGGCGCCCACGTGACGCGGACACCGTGGCACTCGAACGCGGGCTCGCGGCGGTTCTCGGGCTGCGCGTCACCTTCGAAACGAAGAAGCGCGGCGGCGCGCTGACGCTTCACTATGCGAGCCTCGACCAGCTCGCCCGCGTGCTGAGCCTGCTGCGCGCCGGCTGAAGATTATAGGAAAGGCGCGCGGCGGAGGTTAGGATAGGGCCCCGTTTTGTTGTTTTCGCTCCCTGCTGGCTGTGCGGATTTCGTTGATATCCGACGCAGAATTCGTTGTTTCTCAAGCCACGCTGATTTGTCCTAAGTAACTGATATAAGAGTTATTTTCTATACTTCTAGTCGTGCGTTTCGGGTATGAGATCGCGATTTTCGTTGTATTTATGCTCTCACGGAATGGCTGAGCCGACACACGCGCCGTTCAGGGAGCAAGGCTCGGTGGGGTGACCTCCGAGGCGGGCGAGCTCGGCCCGCAGCGCCGCCAGCGTGTCACGATCGCGCCGCTGCGTCCGAGCGAGCGCAATCGGCATATCCGCCACCACTCGTCCGGGTGCCGGCGATAGCACCAAAATGCGATCGGCGAGCTCGACGGCCTCGGCGAGATCGTGGGTGACGAAAAGCACAGTGGCGGGTCGGGTCGACACGAGACGGAGCAGCAGGCTGCGTAACCGGTCCGCCGCCGCGGCATCGAGCGACAGGAACGGTTCGTCCATCAGCAAGAGGTCGGGTGCGATCGCAAAAGCGCGGGCGAGCGCCGCCCGCCGGGCCATCCCGCCCGACAACTGGGCCGGATAGGCGTCGGCCACGTCGGCAACCTCGACATCGGTCAGGAGGCCCTCCAGTTCCGCTCGGTCGGCATTGCGCGCCAGGACCAGCGCGATGTTCTCGCGCACGGTTCGCCAAGGCAGCAAGCGCGGGCTCTGGAAGACGTAGCCGATCCGCGGCGCGCCGCCATCCGACGGCTCGAAACTCAGAGCGCCCGTGAAATCGCGGTCGAGACCGGCGATAATGTTGAGAAGGGTGGTTTTGCCACAACCCGAGGGACCGGTGATTACACAGAACTCGCTAGGCGCCACGCATGCGCTCAGGTTGCGCAGCGCTGTCACCGGCCTCGCGCCGGCCCGGCCGCGGTACGTCTTCTCGTAAATCTCAATGGAGACCCCGATGGTCACCGGCGCCATCTCGCCAGCCGTCGTTCAAGCGGTTGCAGAACACCCCACTCCACCGCGAGTACGACGGCCACGAAGGCGAGCGCGTAGGCGATCAAGCGCCTGACGTCAAAAAGCTGGAAGAAGACCTGGATCGCGTAGCCGATGCCATCCGGGCGGCCGAGCAGTTCGACGACCAGCACGATCTTCCAGATCAGCGCGAGCCCGGTGCGGGAAGCAACTAGAAAAAACGGAGACAGCTGGGGCAAGGTGACATGGCGCAAGGTTCGCCAGACACCGAGGTGGAAGCTCTTGGCCATGTCGGCGAGATCGTGGTCGAGAGTGCGCGCACCCTCGCGCAAGGTCACGACCACGCTCGGCAGCTTGCTGAGCGTCACCGCGCCGACCGCGGCAGCTTCGGTGAGACCGAGCCAGATATAGAGCAGCACGGCGATGACGAGAGCCGGCAGATTGAGCAGCAGCACGACCCAGCTGTCGAGCAGCGTGTCGACGGCTCGCGAGTGCCCCATCGCAAGCCCGATCGCCGTTCCGAGAGCCATCGCCAGGGCGAAGGCGACCGAGACGCGCGCCAGAGTGGCGCCAAGATGATGGAGCAGATCGCCGTGGACGGCCTCATCGACAAGAGTGGCTAGCACGGCTCCAGCACCCGGGAACAGCCGGCTATGGGCGAACCATGCCGCCGCTTCCCAGATGGCGAGGAGGAAGAGAAGTGAGGCCGCCCGCCCGGCGAGCGCGGCCGGAAACCACGCCATCGTGTCTTCCCGCCTCAATACCGCACCCTGTCGAGGAAGGTCCCCGGTGCGAGATCGGGGCTCGATCCGACGAGTGTCGGGCCGCCGATTTTGGCGAGTAGCTGATATAGGCGCGCGGCCGCCTCTCGCTCCGCCGCGCTCCAGTGACGCGGAATCCCACTACGATAAGCATCGCGCAGCTTGATGAGCTCGGCCGTGCTGGCGGCGCCGGTCAGGGGAGCGATCCTTTCCCACTCCGCGTCGGAATCTGCGAGGATGGCATTTGCCGCTCGGCTCGCACCGAGAAACCCGTCGAGGGCCGCTTGGTTCTCCATGGCCCAGCGCGCGGATACGACAAAACCGGTCAGCGGGAGGTCTCCGGGAATCCCGAGCGCCGCAAGAGCGTCGCCGATCGAGAGCAGAGGGCGCATGCCGCGCGCCTCGAGTTTGGCGGCGAAAGGCCAATATGTCAGCACGGCGTCAAGCCGTTCTGCCGCCAGCTCCTCACTCAGCAGCGGCGGAGCCCCGAAGCTCTTGTGGACCTGCGCGTCGAGATCGAGCTCGAAGTTTGTGCGGGCGTAAAGGCGCAGCACCAGCCAGCTCTTGTCAATGGCACTGCCGGCGATCCCGAGCCGCTGCCCGGCGAGGCCGGCGACATCGCGGATCGGTGATGCCGCGGGGACAATCACGCTGCCGACCGCGCTCGAAAACGGGATGAAGGTTAGATCGCCGCCCTCGGCCCGCTGCCGCGAGACCCATAACCAATCCGACACGATCAGGTCGACGCGGCCGGCTTGCAAGGCGAGCTGGGCTGCCGGTGTGGCGGCGAGCTCCAAGGGCTCGATCCGTATCCCTTGCTTTTGATCGAGACCGTGCTTGACGATGACATCGAGCACCCAGCTCAATGTGCCGTAGCGTAGCGATCCGACCTTGATCGTGGGCTCCGCTGCTGCCGCCGCACCGACCAGCCCAACGAGAGCAAGAGCGAGATAGAGGGTACGAAACGTCAGGAACTCAGACCCTTATCGGGCTCGCTACGCAGGCCACTCCGGCACATCGGTCTCTCTCAATAGACGACGACGCTGCGGATCGACTCGCCTGCTCGCATCAGTTCGAAACCCTTGTTGATGTCCTGAAGCGGGAGCTTGTGGGTGATCAGATCGTCGATGTTGATCTTCCGCTCCATGTACCAATCGACGATCTTCGGTACATCGGTGCGTCCCTTGGCACCACCGAAGGCTGTTCCCTTCCAAACCCGCCCGGTGACCAGCTGGAACGGGCGGGTCGAGATCTCTTGACCCGCCCCGGCCACGCCGATGATGACGCTGACGCCCCATCCCCGGTGGCTGCATTCGAGCGCCTGCCGCATGGTCCTAACGTTGCCGATGCACTCGAAACTGTAATCGGCACCACCCTTGGTCAAGGCGAGCAGGTGAGGGACGAGATCTCCCTCGACTTCGGTCGGGTTGACGAAATGGGTCAGCCCGAACTTTCGGGCGAGCGCCTCGCGCTTCGGGTTGGTGTCGACCCCGACGATCATGTCGGCGCCGACCATCCGGCAGCCCTGGATGACATTGAGGCCGATCCCGCCGAGGCCGAAGATGACAACATTGGCGCCGGGCTCGACCTTGGCCGTATTGATCACGGCGCCGATGCCGGTGGTGACGCCGCAGCCGATATAGCAGACCTTGTCGAAGGGCGCGTCCTCGCGGATCTTCGCCACCGCGATCTCGGGCAAAACCGTGAAGTTCGAAAACGTCGAGGTTCCCATGTAATGGTAGATCTTGTCGCCGCCGCGCGAGAAGCGGCTGGTGCCGTCGGGCATGATGCCTTGGCCCTGGGTGGCGCGGATCGCCACGCACAGATTGGTCTTGCCCGATAGACAATACTCGCACTGGCGGCATTCGGGCGTGTAGAGCGGGATTACGTGATCCCCCTTCGCCACACTCGTCACGCCGCGCCCGACATCGACGACGATGCCAGCGCCTTCGTGCCCGAGGATCGCCGGGAACAGCCCTTCGGGATCAGCGCCCGACAAAGTGAACTCGTCGGTATGGCAGATCCCGGTCGCCTTGATCTCGACCAGAACCTCCCCGTCTTTTGGGCCATCGAGCTGAACGGTCTCGATCGTGAGCGGCTGTCCGGCCTTGTGAGCGACAGCAGCGCGGGTCTCCACGACTGTCTCCTCCCTTTGGGTTGACGCGAGCGGCGAGGCTTCGACGCTTATCGCATTTGGCTCTCCCCCCGACAAGAGCCGGGACCGTTGCGGAGAGTACGGTCAACAGCTAACGATGGTCCCGCAGCCGGCCTGTCGTTGGAGGAAGAATGCGGTTCCCGAACTTGACCTTGGCCGTAGGCGCCCTACTCGCGATCGCTGCAGGTCCGTGCATGGCGGCCGATGTCGAGGCCGGCAAAGTCACATTCAAGAAATGCGCGCTGTGCCATACCACCGAGCTGGGCAAGAACAAGATCGGACCGAGCCTCTTCGGCGTTGTCGGCCGCAAATCGGCCACCTTGGAGAACTTCAATTACTCCGAGGCCATGAAGAAGTTCGATCATACCTGGGACGCGGAGACCCTCGACGCCTATCTGACCGACCCGCGGGCGGTGGTGCCGGGAACCAAAATGATCTTCCCCGGGATTAAGGATAAGACGGAGCGCGACGACGTGATCGCCTATCTCGAGACGCTGAAATAATCAGCCCGGGGCAGAGTGCCACTCCCAAGAAAATGAACTTTAAGCGGAAAACGCAGCCCTCACCCACCCAGCCCTGCAGGCTGGGTCCCCTCTCTCCCGCACTGCGGGAGAGGGTGCCAAGCGTAGCGAGGCGGGTGAGGGTGCCGCGATGCGCCTTGCTGATGACAATCCTGATCATTGTGGCGACGCTGGTTGCGACGCGCGCTTACGCCGACGCGCAGACGGTGCAGATTGGCTGGCTCTCTCAGGCGGTCAAGCGGACTTTGCCGCTCTCCTATCTCGATCAGCCTCCGGAGGACGAGGGGGTACAGGGTGCCCGCCTCGGCATCGCCGATAACAACACGACCGGGCATTTCACCGGCCAATCCTTCGAACTGGTCGAACGCGTCACCCCGGAAGACGGCGATATCGCCACGGCCTTCCGCGACCTCGCGGCGAAGGGCACCCGTCTCGTCGTAACCGATCTTGCCGCGCCGGATCTGCTGGCCGTCGCGGGCCTCTCCGAGGCCGCCACGGCTACGATCTTCAACACCGGTGCCTCCGACGATCGGCTGCGCGGAGAGGATTGTCGCGCCAACATCCTCCATTTGCTGCCGAGCTGGGCGATGCTCGCTGACGCCCTTATCCAATATCTCGTCACTAAGCGCTGGCCCGCCCTCTTGTTGGTCGTCGGCCATGGCGAGGGCGACCGCGAGTTCGCCGGTGACATCCGCCACGCCGCACAGAAATTCCAGGCCCACATCGTCAAGGAGAAGCCCTGGACGTTCGTTCCGGGGGCACGGCGGACCGATACCGGCCATTTCGCGATCCAGGCCGAAGTCGCCCGCTTTACACAGGGCATCAGCTACGACGTGCTGGTGGTCGCCGATGAGGAGGACGAGTTCGGCGACGACCTTTCCTACCGCACCTTCGATCCCCGCCCGGTGGCCGGGACCCAGAGCCTGGTGCCGAGCGCTTGGGCCCGACCGCACGAGCAATGGGGCGCCACTCAGCTGCAGGACCGCTTTCTGCACCAGGCGAAACGGTGGATGACCGACCGCGATTACGCTGCGTGGATGGCGGTGCGGGCGATCGGTGAAGCGGCGACGCGGTCGAAATCGACCGACCCTGCCGCGATCTCGGCTTTCCTGCGCAGCGACCGTTTCGAGCTTGCAGCCTACAAGGGCGCCCGGCTCAGCTTCCGATCCTGGGATGGCCAGCTACGGCAGCCGATCCTGCTCGCCGATGCGCGCTCGCTCGTCTCGGTGTCGCCGCAACCCGGATTCCTGCATCAGTTCTCCGAGCTCGACACGCTCGGGATCGACAAGCCGGAGACGAAATGTCGAATGGGGTAACCGCCGCCTGGCGTGGTGTCGCGGCCCTTGCGTGTCTCTACTTCGCTACGCCGATCGCAGCAGCCGACACGATCTATGTGTCGAACGAGAAGGACAACACGATCACGGTCGTCGATGGCGCGAGCCTCATGCCGGTGAAGACGATCCCGGTTGGCCAGCGCCCCCGTGGCATCCTGCTGTCGAAGGACGAGAAGTCGCTCTACATTTGCGCCAGCGACAGCGACCATATCGAAGTGCTCGATCTCGCCGACGACAAGGTCGTCCGCACGTTGCCGAGCGGCGCCGATCCGGAGTACTTCGCGCTCGATCCGACCGGCAAGCTGCTTTATGTCGCCAACGAAGACGACAACCTCGTCACCATCGTGGACATCGATCGCGGCGCGGTCGTCACCGAGATTCCGGTTGGCGTCGAACCGGAGGGCATGGGCATCAGCCCGGACGGCAAATACCTTGTCAACACCTCCGAAACCACGAACATGGCGCACGTCATCGATACGGCCAAGCGCGAGGTCGTCGCCAACATCCTTGTCGACAGCCGCCCGCGTCGCGCCGTATGGACCGCAGACGGCGCGCAGTTTTGGGTTTCGGCCGAAATCGGCGGCACGGTCAGCGTCGTCGACGCCGACAAGCGCGAGATCGTCAAGCGCATCGCTTTCGCCGTTCCCGGGGTGCCGACCGAGGCGATCCAGCCGGTCGGAATCGCGATTACTCGCGACCGCAAGCTCGCCTTCGTCGCGCTCGGACCGGCCAACCGCGTTGCCGTGGTGGACGCGCAGAGCTATGAGGTCTTACGCTATCTGCTGGTCGGCCAACGGGTATGGAGCCTGGCGTTCAATCCGGATCAGAGCCGGCTCTACACGACGAATGGGGTCAGCAACGACATATCGGTGATCGACGTCGGTTCTCTCAAGGTGATCAAATCCGTTCCGGTCGGCCAGTCGCCGTGGGGTGTGGTGTCCCACCCGTGAGCCTCTAATGACCGACGTTACTGCACTCTCCATCGAGGGGCTCGGGCACGCCTTCGGGTCGCGCCGCGTGTTGAGTGACGTCTCGTTCTCGGTCGCGGCCGGCGATTTTACCGTACTGTTAGGCCTGAACGGTGCCGGGAAGACGACCCTCTTCTCGCTCGCCACTCGGCTCTATGTCCAACGCGAGGGGGTGATCCGCATCTTTGGCATGGACATTCGCGAGCGAGCATCGGAGTGCCTGCGACGGATGGGCGTCGTGTTCCAGCAGCCAACCCTCGATCTCGACCTGACGGTCGAGCAGAACCTCTTCTACCATGGTTCCTTGCACGGCCTGGCGCATCGGGACGCCGCGCAACGCAGCGCGGCTGAGATCGAGCGGGTCGGGCTCACTGACCAGCGCCGCGACAAGGTACGCCAGCTTAGTGGCGGGCAGCGCCGTCGCGTCGAGATCGCCCGCTGTCTGTTGCATCGGCCGCGTCTCTTGCTGCTCGACGAACCGACCGTCGGGCTCGATATCGCCAGCCGGCAATTCATGCTCGACCACACCCGCCGCCTCTGCCGCGAGGAGGGCATCGCGGCACTCTGGGCCACCCATCTGATCGATGAAGTCGGCGAAGGCGCGCGGGTCGTCGTGCTGCACAAGGGCGAGGTGCGGGCCGTCGGCGCGGCCGCCCAGCTGCTCGGCCAAACTCGCACCCCCTCGATGCGCGCCGCCTTCGAAACCCTGGTGCAGGAGCGCGAGGCGGCATGAGGCCGATCCATTATCTCCGCTGTTTTGCCGGCATCACGACCCGCGAATGGCTGCGCTTCCTGAACCAGCGCGGCCGTTTCTTTTCGGCATTGGTACGGCCGCTCGTGTGGCTAGCGATTTTCGCGACCGGGTTCCACTTCGTTCTCGGCGTGTCGATCATCCCGCCCTACGAGACCTACATTCCGTACGAGGTCTATATCGCCCCCGGCCTGATCGCGATGATCCTGCTGTTCAATGGGATGCTGATCTCACTGTCGATGGTCTACGACCGCGAGATGGGAAGCATGCGGATCCTGATGGTCAGCCCGCTGCCGCGCTGGTTCCTGCTGACAGCCAAGCTTCTCGCGGGGTGCGTGCTCTCGGTGTTGCAGGCCTACGCCTTTCTGGCAATCGCGTTGCTCTGGGATATCGCGCCGCCGTGGTATGGCTACATCACGGTGTTGCCCGCGCTCGTGCTGTCCGGTTTGATGATGGGCGCGCTCGGATTGCTGCTCTCCTCGGCGATCCGGCAGCTCGAAAACTTTGCCAGCGTGATGAACTTCGTGATCTTTCCGATGTTCTTCGCATCCTCCGCACTCTATCCGCTGTGGCATGTCAAGGAGGCAAGCCTCCTGCTCTATTACGTCTGCGAGGCCAATCCTTTCACCCATGCCGTCGAGCTGATCCGCTTTGCGCTCTATGCTCAGCTCGAGCCGGTCTCGGCCGTCGTCCTCGTCGCATCGACGGCAGTCTTTCTGACCCTCGCGGTCTATGGCTACGATCCGGCAAAGGGGCTGATGCAGCGTCGCGCCGCCGAGTGAGGTGACGATGGGGCAGAGGCGACGTGTCACCGGGTCAGCAACGCTGACGGCGACGGTCGCCGCGATCTTGTTGAGCGCCACCGCGGCGCGCTCGGCGCCGCCGCGCGCTGCGGATCCCGACTGGCCTTGCCAGCAGCTGCTCGTCCCGAGGCTGGCGGCGGCGGCCTATTGGAACGGACCGCTCGATATGCAGGGAGATTGGCAGGCCGACCCCGAAGTCGCCGATCTCGTTCGACATCTTTCACCGCGGCGGGTGACGACGGAAGAAGGACTGGCCGCGATCGCGAATCTCGCCAAGACCGCATCCCAAGATCGACCGCACCGTCTCGCGCTTGTGTTCCGCGGGCTGCTCGAAGAGACCGATCGGGAGCGCGCCAGGCTGATAGAGCAGCTGACCCAAATGGGCCGACGGCAGCGCGAGCTCGCCGATCTTGTCGCTCGGCTGGCGGACGAGCTCAATTCGGTCCCGCTCGACGCTACCGGCGCAGCCGCCGACAAGCGCGTCGACCTGCAGCAACGGCACGACTTCACCGCACGCAATTTCGAGGAGATACAGCGCACCATCCGCTATGCATGCGAAACCCCGGTAGAGCTCGATGCGCGGCTCGGCGCCTGGGCGCGGGCGTTGCAGCAGCCGGCTACCGCCGCTGCGCCGGGTTGAACCCCTTTATCGTATCGAGACCGCGCGCGTTAGTCAGCACCGCGCCGCCGAAATCGGCCTCCGTGGCATTGGCATCCGTCAAATCGGCGTCGCTCAGATCGGCACCCGAAAGATCGGCTCCAGACAGGTCGGCGCCGATCAGCTTGGCACCGTTCAGGTTGGCAAAACGCAGCAGCGCGCGGCCAAGATCCGCCTTTGAAAGATTCGCCCCGGACAAATTGGCGCTCGAGAGGTCGGTTCTCATCAACCCCATGGACTGATTTTTCATGTCCGCGCCCATTCTGGCACCGGTGAAATCGGCGCCGCTCAGATCGAACCCACTCAGGCGAGCGATGATGCGCGCACCAGAAAACTTGGCGCCCTTGAAACTCGGTGCCTCGGCAGGGGAGATGTCGAGACCCGAGGAAACAACGAGGCCCAAGAGGCTCGCATTCGACAGGTTGGCGTTGGTGAAGTTCGCCCGCATGATCCAGGCCAGATCGAGCTTTGCACCGGCAAGGTCCGCGCCCGAAAGATCCGCACCATCGAGTTTGGCGCCAAAGAGGTTTGTCCCGGACAGGTTTGCCCTTTTGAAGTCGAGATTGCTCAGATCGAGGTCTTCGAGGGATTTCCCGGAAAGGTCGGCCGGTTTACCAGGTGTCGCCGCTGCTACGATCTCGCGAACCTGCGCGGTGGTGAGATCGGCGCCGTGAGCGGGCGGGATCAAAACGACGAACATCACCCATGCGAGGTTGCGAAATCCGGCCATCCCTGGTTCCTTCAAGGTCCCGGCCCCGGAACCGGTTCCGCATTCTCTGTGGGTAGTTTCGCCGCCTCCCAGCCGTCGATCCCGTCGCGATACCAATAGAGGTGCGTATATCCCCAGCCTGCGGCGCGCTTGGTAGCATTCCAGCTCATCCAGCAATCGGCGAGGCAATAGAAAACGATCGGGCGGTCGCGGGCACGCTTGGTGGCGTCTGCGAGATGCGTGCGAAAATAGGCTTCGAGCTCGGGGCTGAGCCTGCCGCGACCGACATCGGGCAGCCATAGACTACCGGGGATATGGCGCTGCGGCAGCGGCATCCATAAGGCCTGCGGCGGCAAATTTGCCGGGCGACGCGGGGCCGGGAGCACGTCGATCCAAGCCGCGGCGCCGCTTTCCCAGAGACTGTATGCTGCCTTTGTATCGATGACGACGCCGCCCGGGACTGTGGCCGGTGTTGGCGCACGATAATCATCCAGCCGATAGCCCTCCGGCTCAGGCGCTTGAGCACGAGCTTCGATCTTGCCGACCAGCAGAAGGCCCAGAGCCAAGCTCTGTATCGCCCGCCTCAGACTCATCCGAGACGCCCTCAGGGGGTGGCGAGCTCGCCCTGCTCGTTGAGGAGCGGGACGCCGTAATCGCGCAGGATCGCGGTGATTTCCGGCTGACGCTTGAGGATCACGGTGTTGATGCGCCGGCGCCACTCGGGCTCGTTGGCGCGCACCCCCATCGCGATGTGGTACTCCATGCGGGCGGCTCCGGGCTCGCTCTTGAGCGGAACCAACGTCAGAGGCAGATCGTCGCGTTTGCGGTAATAGCCGGCGATCGGTCCCCACAGAAAGCCGACATCGATCGTCCCGTCGGCGACATCCTTGACCATGTCGTGTGTCGGGGATTCGGCGCGCGTGTCGACGGTGAGCGCGTAGGGCTTGGTGTGGGCCATCAAATCGTAGCGGGCGAGGAGATCGGCCGGAGGCGTCCCGGCGACGACCCCGAGGCGCAAACCCGCAAGGCGCGGATCTCGCGGGCCATCTGCCGCAAGCCCCTTGTCCGATCGATAGAACATCACATAAGTGGTGAAATAATAAGGGTTGGTCGTCTGCATGATCTCGTCGCCGGCGACAGTACCCATCACAAGATCACAAAGATGGGCGCGCAGCGTGTTGCGCACGAACCCGATCACCTGTGGGAACCACGCGTAATCGACCTTGAGCCCGAGTTCGGCTCCGATGAGATCGGCAATCTTGTTCTCGAATCCTTCTTGTTTTTCGTCGGAGAAGGGCAGGTTATTGGGATCGGCGCAGACCTTCAGCTCGCTGCGGTCGACGATATCGCTGGTCTGCGCGGCGGCGGGCCCGCCGCCGGCGAGTAGCACCCCAACCAGCACCGCGGCGCGGCGGCGCCACATTCCGAACACCCTAGTCACCGATCCGCGGCGGGCGACCACGGCCCAGCACGCCATCGGCCCGGGCCTTCAGGTAGGCCCAGATGTCGTCCAGATAGGTGACGACGTCCTCGACCTCGCCAAAGGGCGGCATGACGTTGGTGTTGGCCGCGTTAACGTTGGTTCGACCATTGACGACAACCTCGTTGAATTCGTCCTGCGTCATGTGCTTGACCGAGTCGACCAGGTCCGGACCGTATGAGCTGCCGGCCCCGTCCGGCCCGTGGCAACGCAGGCACGATTCGGTATAGCGTCGCCAGCCGTTGAAGGTCTTTTTGTCGACCTTGCCGTCCACGACGGTATACGGCTTCTCGGTCGACTGGTTGTCCTCTGCCGCCAAGGTGACGCCCGCCCTCAGAAAGAGCGCCGCGACAACGCAGAACAGCGGGGGAAACACTCTCACCCGGACATCCTCCCGCTAAGAAAAGGCCGGCAACCCGCCCGCGGGATGCCGGCCTTGTGTCTTGGGCAGAGTTATCCGACAGTCATTCGGGCAAGCCGAAGACCGTCAGGACCCCGCCGAGCTGGGTGTAGTTGGCCAAGGCCTTGTAGGCCCCGACCGCACCGAGCCCGTCGGTGTCCTTGGTCAAGCCCGCCGCCATGCCGATCCCGGCCCAGCCGCCGACCCCCGACAGCACGCCGATATATTGCTTGCCGCCATGGGTGAAGGTGTTGACGTTGCCGATGATCCCGGACGGGGTCTTGAAGCGGTAGAGTTCCTTTCCGGTCTGCATGTCGACCGCCTTCAGGTACCCCTCAAGCGTGCCGTAGAAGACGATGTCGCCTGCTGTCGCCAAGGCTCCCGACCACACCGAGAAGGGCTCCGGATCGGACCAGATGATCTTGCCGGCGCCGGCATCCCACGCAATGAAGTTGCCAAGATTATTTTCGCCCTGCGGCGGATACATCGATAATGTCGCCCCGACATAGGGCTGGCCGGCGGTGTACGACACCTTGAAGGGCTCGTAGTCCATGCAGACGTGGTTGGTCGGCACGTAGAACAGCCCGGTTTTTGGCGAGAACGCCGCCGGCTGCTGGTCTTTCGAACCGAGGGCAGCCGGGCAGATCTGCTTGTAGTTTTTGTCTTCGCCGGCTGAGCCTGGGGCATATTCCGCAACCACCTGCGGCCGGCCGGTCTGCATGTCGACCTTGGTCGCCCAATTGACCTTCGGATCGTATTTTTCCGCGACCAGCAGCGCTCCAGTCTCGCGATTGAGCGTGTAGCCAAACCCGTTGCGGTCGAAATGGACGAGCGCCTTGGTCGGTTGGCCTTTCACGTTGATGTCGGCAAGGATCATCTCGTTGATCCCGTCGTAATCCCATTGGTCATGTGGCGTCATCTGGTAGACCCATTTGGCGACGCCGGTATCGGGATTGCGGGCGAAAATGGTCATCGACCATTTGTTGTCGCCGGGGCGCTGCACCGGGTTCCAAGTGCTGGGATTACCCGAGCCGTAATAGACCAGGTTTAGCTGCGGGTCATAGGAGATCCAGCCCCAGGTCGCGCCACCGCCGATCTTCCACTGATCGCCCTGCCAGGTCTTGGTCGACGAGTCCTTGCCGACCGGCTTGCCTAGCTCGGTCGTGTTGGCGTCGAACAGGATCTCGTTGTCGGGCCCTCCTGAATAGGCCTTCCAGGCCAACGAGCCGTCCTTGATGTTATAGGCGGTGACCCGCGCCTGGACGCCGAATTCGCCGCCGCTGATGCCGACAAGCACCTTGTCCTTGACGACCAATGGAGCGCTCGTCCCGGTTTCGCCCTTCTTCGGATCGCCGTTCTTGACGCTCCACACGGGCTGACCGGTCTTGGCATCGAGCGCCACGAGTGTTGTGTCCGCCTGATTGAGGAAGATCTTGCCGTCGCCATAGGCAACCCCGCGGTTGACGGTGTCGCAGCACATGACCGGGATGACCGTCGGATCCTGCTTCGGCTCGTACTTCCACAGAATCCGCCCGTTATTGTTGAGGTCGAGCGCGAACACATAGTTCGGGAACGGCGAGTGCACGTACATGACGTCGCCGATCACCAGCGGGCCGCCCTCGTGCCCGCGCAACACTCCCGTCGAGAAGGTCCACATCGGGCGAAGGTTCTTGACGTTGTCCTTGTTGATCTGATTGAGCTCGCTATAACGCGTGTTCGCGTAGTTGCCGCTCGGCATGACCCATTGATTGGGGTCTTTCGAGAGCTTGATCAGCTCATCGTTGGCACTTGCCGCGCCCGCAAAGAGAGTGAGCGCGGGCGCCACGATCCACAACCGGGATGATTTCATCGGCTTCATCTCCTCCCCTCCCGTTGGTTGAAGGCGCCCTTGGCGACGCCGCCCCGCCTCTCGTCCCGTGGATCCGAAACCGGAGGCGGTATCGAGAACCGGCCGCGGAGGCCGACCGGAGCCCGGTGGTTAAGATGCTATTTCACTTCGGCTTATTCGACAAGCGCGCGAGGAGAGGTAAACAGCACGCTCGATGCCGAAGCGAGGGGCGGCTCACGCCGGTTGCTGCCGAGGCACATTTATTTCGCATCGCCAGCGCAACAGCGTCCATTTCGGATGCTCGGCCAGCCACTCCGCCGCATACTCTTCGCCGCGCATCAGGCAAGCCCGCGGCGACAAGTTCTCGATCGGGCGCTGCTCGGTGCAGGAGCCGGGTGCCGCTTGGAGGCAGAACACGAGCACGAGGACGGTCACGGGCATTCCTTTCGCGGTAGGTCTGGCGGGCAGGGCACCCAATGACCGGTCCACCGTTGCCGGGGGTAGGAAATGGCAAATTCGCGCTTCGTGGCAATTACCTTTAGCGCATTTCTGCTCGTTGGAGCGGTAATCGGCTTGCGATCGTCGAGCCGCGCCGAAGACGAGCGACCTCTGAGCACGGCTCAGATCGCCCTTTTCGAGAGCGATCATCTCGCCGGGATTCGGCATCCGGCCACCCTCGACTACGCTTTTCGTCACGACGGCAGCGACCCCTACGAAGACACCGTAGCACTCGTGCTTCGCGAGGTGCATGAAGACGGATCGAAGGACGTCTCGGTCGAGTTTCTGTCCGGCGATCACCGAATGGAATTTTCACCGGTTATCCGTTTCCACGGCAATCCTCTGATCATGTATTTCCTCGAATGGGATGTGCGGGGAATGAACAAGGCGACCGGCGGTTCGACCCTTTACTTCCGCAATCGGATCCGCGAAGGCTTCGTCGACCAAGCCGAGGTCGAAGATGCTCCGATAACCCTCGACGGCCGCCCGGAACCGGCGACCGCGATCACTTTGCAGCCCTACCGGCACGATCCCGGGATCGAACGCTACGCGGCGTTTCGCGACAAGAGCTATCGTTTCGTGCTGTCGGATGCCGTCGCGGGCAAAGTCTATGAGATCCGCACATCGGTCCCGGGCGGTGCAGCAGATGGTCCGGAGACCGTCGACCGGATAACTTACTCGGGGACGCGGCAATGATGCGCGGATTGCTCTGCCTGCCTCTCGCGGTGCTGTTCCTGGCGGCCGTCCCGCCGGCCCGCGCGGCGGACAACGATTATCCGACCTTGGCGCGGGCGGATTACGTGATCGGCTGCATGGCGGCGAACGGCAACACGCGCGAGGCTCTCTTGAAGTGCTCGTGCGCGATCGACACAATCGCCGGGCTGATGCCCTACTCCTATTACGAGCGGGCGGAGACTGCTCTGAGCCTCCAGGCCGGCGGCGGGGTCGGCGGACGAGTGGGCCTGTTCCGCGATCCGCCCCAGATCAAGGCGGTCATCGAGGAGCTGCGGCGCGCTCAGGCGGAGGCCAACCTACAGTGCCGGTGAGACGCGTGCCGTAGCCGGGCGGCTCCCCTCCATCTCGCATTCGCCTTATGATGCCCTGATCTTGCCGCCTCCTCTCGTGACGATCTTCGCAGCGTATCGGCGCTAGAAGGTTGCATTTATACCAGTAATATGCTATTTTGGTAATTAGAGAAATGCTGTTTAGTCAAACGCCATCCCATCAGCGACGAGCGCGAAATGCCGACACAACGTCTCCCTGCTGCCTCCCACAGGACCGCCAATCACCTCCCTGCTCACCGAGTGCTGCTTGCAGTGGCTAACTATTTGATCTGCAGGGCCGTATGGCCTGTCAGAACGGCGATTTTCGGCGCCGAATCAATTTTTCTCCCTGCTCTCAGGGAGGCGCCGGGAAGGCCTACATCTGTGGGGCGGCGGGAACCGGCCAGCTCTGGGTGAAGTGCCGCTGGCTGCTGTCGAGGATTTCGGCCCGGAGCACACCCGGGCCCCCGGAGTCCGCTGGACGGAAACTGAAGTTGAAGCTCGGATCCTCGCTGATCGCGATGTCCGATTCGAGCCGGAACACGCTCCGGCCGTTGTAGGAGACATCCAGCGTTTGCATGAAGTCGGCCGGGATGTAGTTGCGGCTCAGCTGGTCCATTTGCAGGCCGGAATAGTTCGGGTGGCTGACCAAGAGCTTGGCGCCGATCGGCGCGTCCGGTTTGAGCCGGGCCGACAGGGTCAGCTTCATCTTGCCGAGCCGCTCGAGAGCCAGGGCCTGGTCCTTGCCCGCCGGAGCCGAGCAGCCTCCCGCCGCCTTGATGAACCGCGCCGTCGCATAGAGCCGACCGTCAGCGGTTTCGGCCACCGCGTGCAGGTAGGTGTAATCGTCGATCCGCACGCGCGTCGCGATCTCCTTCGTGTCGGCGAGCGGCCCGAACAGAAAATGCGCCGCGAGCGGGGACGGGTTACCGTCTATCACCAGGTAGAGACTGAGGATCTCAGGCGCCAGCGTCTCGGCTAGGCGGATTGCCACCGGCACGATCGCAGCGTCCTCGGCGCGCGCCGGAGCATCGATTACGACGAGGTCGCCCGCGTCCTCGACCACGCGATCGCCGAAGATCGCATGCCGCAGATCGGACCAGCGTGCCGCGCGTTCGGCCTCACTCTGCTCAGCGCTCGCCGGTCCCGCCAGCGTGAGCGAAAGGAGCAGGAAAAAGAAGAGTCGCCCGATCATTTTTTCCTCCTCGCTGCGACGAGACGGCATCGGTTCATTCCCATTCGAGCTCCTTGTAGCTCGCCGTCACGTTGCGCGGATGATAATCGTCGAACAAGAGCCATTTCCCGCGTTCCGATTGCCCGACTTCGCGGTAGGCATCGGCAATTCCGACCCCGACCCCGATAGCTGCCCGCGTCTCGCGCGCCAGGGTTTCGAGATAGCGTCGCTCGGCCTCGACGGCTGCGGGCCAGGGGACCGAAACGGGGCCGTGTCCGGGAACCGCCCGGTCCGCTGCGATGACGGTCAGCCCGTCGAGTTCCTTGAGCCAACCGACGAGGCTGCCGTCGACGACCGGGATGCGATCGACAAAGAGCAGATCGGCGAGCCAGAACGTCCGCGTCTTCTCGTCGAAGATCGTCAGGTCGTTGTCGGTGTGCGCCGGGCCGTGGGCCCGCACGACCAGTCGCCGTTCGCCCAGATCAAGGTCGAGCCGGCTCGAAACGAGAATGGTCGGCGCCACCACCTCGCTGCCTTCCGCGTCATCGCCGAGCGTCTCGCGAAGTCTGCGCAAGTAATAGTCGCCGCGCTGGGCGAGGGCGCCCGGCAACTTGGCATGCCCGACGAAGCTGGGGTGGTCGTCGAGAAAGGCTGCGGCGCCAAAGATGTGGTCGGGATGGACATGGGTCAGGATCACATAGCGGATCGGCCGGTCGGTGCGCGCCCGGATCGCCGCGCGCAGCTCGCGCCCCTCCTTGGCGCTGCCGCCCGGATCGACCACCGCGACGGCGTCGTCGCCGAGGATGAAGCCGATATTGGCTATTGCGTTGTCATTCTCGGGCGAGGCCTCCTCGTGCACCCCGTTGTGAACGAACACCCCGGCCGCGATCTCGGTCATCGCCAGCAGGACGCTCTCGCCGCGGCACGGCGCTGGCGCGAAGAGGAAGAGGATCGCCGCGACGGCAAACGCCCGCTGGGAAATTCTCACGCAGATTGCGGAACGAGCTGGCGCAGCAGCGAGGGCGCGCTGGAATGCTGCCGATGGACGAAATCGGGCGTTGCGTCCTGGGCCTCGTGGCGCGCGCCGGCGAGAAGCTCGTGATCGGGAGAGAGCGCGCAGGCGGGATCGGTGCGGGCGGCGTCGCCGGTCAGGGCGAAGGCCTGGCAGCGGCAGCCGCCCCAGTCGATCTCGCGCCGCTCGCAGGAACGGCAGGGTTCCGCCATCCACGCCGTGCCGCGGAAACGCTCGAAGGCAGCAGAGTGGTACCAGATCTCCGCGAGGCTCGCTTCGCCGACGGTCGGAAAACGCAGACCGGGCAGCGTCTCCGCGGCATGGCACGGCAGCACCTTACCCGACGGTGTGACGTTTAGGAACCGCCGGCCCCAGCCGCCCATGCAGCTCTTCGGCCAATGCGCGTAATAGTCCGGCACGACGTAGTCGATGACGAGCCGGCCGGCGAGACGGGCGCGCGCGGCCTCGACGATCGCGGTGGCCTCGTCGAGCTGCTCCCGGCTCGGGAGCAGCGCCGCCCGGTTGGCCAATGCCCAACCATAGTACTGGACATGAGCGACTTCGAGCCGATCGGCGCCGAGCGTCACGGCGAGATCGATGATGTCTTCGAGACGTCCGAGATTTTGCCGGTGAACGACCGCGTTGACGGTCAGCGGAAGCCCCGCGGCGCAGACGAGGGCGGCGACCCGATGCTTGGTCTCTTGCGCGCCGGCAAGACCGGCGATGCGATCGCCGGGGGCGGGATCGGAGTCCTGCAAGCTGAGCTGCACGTGCTCAAGTCCGGCTTCGACGAGCAGGGCCAGACGGTCGGCGTCCAGTTGGATGCCGGAGGTAATCAGGTTGACGTAGAGCCCGCCCTTGGCGGCATGACCGACGAGCTCGACCAGGTCGCGCCGAACCAGCGGTTCGCCGCCGGAGAAATGCACCTGCAACACGCCCAGTGCCGCGGCCTCGTCGAACACTCGGCTCCAGGTCGCCGTGTCCAGCTCGGCGCTGGCGCGCGACAGTTCGAGCGGGTTCGAGCAATAGGGACATCGCAGCGGGCATCGATGCGTCAACTCGGCGAGCAGCGCCAGCGGCGGCTCGATATTCGCGCCCTTTAGCGATCTCACTGCCGCAGCACCTTCTTGTCCACCAGATCCTGCAGCATCGGCAGGACGTCGCCGGCGATGACGTCGCGCGGCGCGTCGAACCGGCCGGCGAGCTCGTCGATGATCGCGTCGACATCGCGCGCGCCGTCGATCAGGCGCAGGATTTCGACCGCTTGCTCGTCTGGCAACAGGAGCCGCTCCGGCGCAAGCACGATCCACGCCTGTCGAACCTCGTCGAACCGGAATCTCGCATGCGGCGCGAAGCGGAGAACCGCGCCCCCTTCGATCCGGGGCGCTCCTGTATTCATCGTGCGGCTTTTTCCGGGACAAAGGCGCCGGGAGGGACGAGCCGGGGCTCGACATACGCGAAATAGAGGGCGTCGAGCTGCGACCACAACACGTCGCATTTGAAGCGCAACGTATCGAGGACAAGCGCCTGCTTCTCCGGCGTGTCGGCATGCTCTTTGACATAGCCGAGCGCGAAAGCGACATCGGTCGGCGCCTGGGTCAGGCGCGGTGTGAAATAGGCGAGCGTGTCGCGGCTGATGAAGTCGTAGCTGCGCAGCATACCCTCGACCCGCTCGGCAATGATCCGCGGCGAGAACATTTCCGTGAGACACGAGGCGACCGCCTCCAGCAGCGACCGGTCGCGGACGAAATTGACGTAGGCGTCGACTGCAAAACGGGTGGCCGGCAACAGCCCGGCGGTCGAGATCACGTGGGCGCGATCGAGGCCGAGACCATCGGTCAGCCTGAGCCAGCGGGCGATTCCGCCGGTGTTCTCGTCGTCGCCGTCGTGATCGAGGATGCGCCGGCGCCACTCGCGCCGTAAGGCCGGCGTCGGCAGCCGCGCGACGAGGTATGCGTCTTTCGCCGGGATGCGCGCCTGATAATAGTAGCGGTTGAGCGCCCAAGCCTGGATCTGGCCGCGGTCGAGCTTGCCGTCGCGCATCAGGTGATGAAAGGGATGCTGGTCGTGGTAGCGCTCGGCGCCGATCGCGCGTAGCTCGGTTTCGAGCCCCTCGGGAGAGAGCAGCGATCCGGTCACAGCGTCACCTCCATGCCGTCGTGGGCAATTTCCCAGCCCGCGGCATTGGCGATATGCCGCTCCGGCGAGTCGTCGAGCAGGGCCGGGTTCGAGTTATTGATGTGAATGAAGATCCGGCGAGCCACGCCGAGATCGCGAAAAGCGGCGATCGTGCCGTCCTCGCCGCTCATGCTCATGTGCCCCATGCGCCGGCCGGTCTTGCTGCCGACCCCGAGCCGGATCATCTCGTCGTCGCGCCATAGAGTCCCGTCGAAGAAAACGAGCGCGCTGCCCGCGAGACGCCGGCAGAGCGGGTCGGTCATCGCTGCGCAGCCGGGAATGAAAAAGAAGCTTTTTCCTGTCGCCGTCTCGATGATCTCGAGGCCAATCGCGTCGCCCTCCTCGCTCAGTCCGGGATCTTGTCCCACCGTTTCGAGATAGAGCGGCACCTTGCCGGGTACGGCGAAAGCGACGACGGCGAGGCCTGAGGCGTCCGAAACTCCTGCGAGCTCCGTCCGCTCGTCGAGCGGCAATTCGATGCGCCGCACGCACTCCGGCGCGAGTACGTCGAAGATCGGGTTGGCGGCGATTATCGCATGGACACGCGAAGGGGCGTAAACGTCGAAGCGATGCCGCTCGCGCAAATGGAGCAGGCCAGCGATGGCATCGACATCGCCGCCGGTCACCACGACCCCGGCAATCGGCGATGATCGCAACCCTTCGCGCGGATGCAGTTGCGGCGTCGCCTCGATCTGCAGACGCAGATCTGGCGAGGCATTCAGAACGAACCAGTCCTGCCTGTTTGCTGATACCGCGAGCGACGCCTGCGAACGCGCCCGCGCGCCCGTGTCACCTTGCCGCGCACGCCGGCACGCCGGTGCGTTCGAATTCCACTGCGGGAAGCCGCCGCCGGCGGCAGAGCCGAGGACAACCGCATGAACCATCGGGTTGCCTCGCCGGACCTGCCGGCGCGGCAGTTTGAAAGGTTATTTGACCTCGGCGCACGCGTAGGCGTTTATCTCGAGCCCGACGGCAATCTCGATAATGACGGGTGTCTTCCATTTCATGGCCATTTCCTTCGCTGGGGTTTTTGTGCGCGCCAGCGTATGTCGGCGGCGGAGCCCTGTCAACGCGAAGCCCCCGCGACAGAGGGGCTCGGTGAAGGCGCGCGTTTTATCGCCGGTAATCGTCTTCGGCGTCCTCGCCGCGCCGTTCAGCTGCATCGCCGAAGCGGAGAGCACGCAGCCTCGGTTCGCCGCGCTCGTCTTCTCCAAGACGACCGGCTTTCGCCACGACTCGATCCCTCAGGGGATCGCCGCCATTGAGGCGCTGGGTGCCGACCATGGTTTCGCGGTCGACCGCACGGAGGATGCCGCGCGCTTCACCGATGCAGAGCTCGCCCGATACAAGGTCGTCGTATTCCTGAGCACGACCGGAGATATCCTCGACGACGGTCAGAAGGCGGCCTTTGAACGCTACATCCGGTCGGGCGGCGGGTTCGTCGGCATCCATTCGGCCAGCGACACCGAGTATCAGTGGGCTTGGTACGGCCGGCTCGTCGGCGCCTATTTCGCGAGCCACCCCGAGATCCAGCGCGCGACGGTCCGCATCGAGGATGCCGTCCATCCCTCGACGAAAAGCTTGCCCGCAGTCTGGGAGCGCACCGACGAATGGTACAATTTCCGAAGCAACCCGCGCGGTGCCGTACACGTCCTGGCGACACTCGATGAGACGACCTATTCCGGCGGTAAGATGGGCGCCGACCATCCGATCGCGTGGTGTCAGGTGATTGACGGCGGCCGCAGCTGGTACACCTCCATGGGCCACACGAAGGAGAGCTACGCCGAGCCGCTGTTTCGCCTTCATCTGTTGGGCGGGATCGAAAGCGTCGCAGGCGTTGCTGCCGGCTGCGCGGCTGGAGAGGGGAGTAGGCCGTAGCACTTCGGAGAATTCGAGCGTTCGCAGTCGGACTCGCCGTCGGCAAGCTTATTGTTACCCTCACCCCGCCTCGCTGCGCTCGGCACCTTTGCACCGCTTCCCTGCCGCTCAGGGAAACTCAGGGAAAAAATTTTTCCCGGAGCGCGCGCCACACCGAAAAGTCGTTTCTGATCAAGACCTTGTATGCAACTTCCCGGCCGAATCAAAAGCGCGGCAGGGAAGCGGCAGGGAAGCCCGAAAACCGCCGGATCGCCGCTTGGCGTCGACCGATGATGATTGCTATCATAGTAATTTGTGACATTACTGTTTCCGCATAGTTGCGATATGGTGTGGAACTTCGCTGTGGCAAGCGGGCGGCAGGTGGCTTCCGCGCCGCGCGGGGTGGAAAGGATGGCGGGAGCCCCCATGTCCGACAACAAGACGTCGGAGGCCAAGCGCGATTACGAGGTCGGCCGCGACAAGCCGCCGGTGCACAGCTGTTTCAAGAAGGGCCAGTCCGGCAACCCGCGCGGACCGCGCCCGAAAAGCTTGCCGGGGCTGCTGGTCGACGCGCTCAACGAGACGGTGGTTGCGACCATCGACGGACAGCGCCGAGAGATCACCAAGCGCGAGGCCGTCGGGGAGCCCGCGGACGGCCGCCCGCCCGGGCAGGCATTCCGGGGATAGGGTGGGAGCCTGGACCCTCACCCCGGCTCATGTAAGTCGCCGCGAAAGTCACGGAATGTTGAAGTGCGGCGAGAACAATGTTACCGTTTTTACCGTCTTTGGGGGATGGGCATCGCCTCGCGGTCTCGATCTGGCAGCCGGGATGCAGGCTGTTAAAATGTTTCGGGGGTCAGACTAGGCGTTCGATCGCAACTCCCGCACCGATTAAATAGATCCAAACGCCTTGGAAAGGGGATCAGGAGGAAACCATGAAAGACCGTTCAATCTTCCGCGTCGGACTTCTGGCGTCAACCATGCTTGCTTCGACATCGCTCTTGGCGATGGCGGGGGACGTAACGACACCGCGGCTGTTGAACGCCGATAAGGAGCCGCAGAACTGGCTGATGGTCAATAAGGACTACGCCGCGCATCGCTTTTCCGAGCTCGACCAGATCAATAAGAATAACGTCAAGGATCTCCACGTCGCTTTCACGGTGGCGCTTGGTGGCGTCGAGGGTTTGGGCAAAGTCCCGTTGGGCGGCCATCAGAGCACGCCTCTCGTCGACGATGGCTCCATGTTCGTCGTCGACGGCTTCGGCGCAGTCTACAGGATAGACGTCAGGGAACCGGCCAAGGCCAGGATCGCCTGGATCATGGATCCGGGTACCAACAAGGCCGATTTCATGGTTGCCACGAACCGCGGCGTCACCCTGTATAAGAACTTTGTCGTTTCCGTGACAGCCGATTGCAAGGTTATATGGACCAAGGCCGACACCGGTGAACTCGTCAAGACGGTCCAATTCGACGATCCCAAGCGTACCCACTGCACGTTGACGTCGGCTCCGCTCGTCATCGACGACAAGCTTATCGTCGGCGGCAGTGGCGGCGACCAAGGTGCGCGCGCCCATATCGATGCGCTGAACGCGGATACCGGCGAGTTGCTCTGGCGGACTTACTCTGTTCCGGCCCCCGGCGAGCCCGGCAGCGAGACCTGGAAAGGCGACACCAACGCCTGGGAGCATGGGGGCGGATCCTTCTGGGTAACCGGCTCATACGATCCGGCGACCAAGCTGACAATCTGGGGCACCGGTCAACCGGTTCCTATGTTCGATCCGGAATACCGCCCGGGCGATAACCTATTCACCGACTCCACGATCGGTTTCGACGTCGCCACCGGAAAGAAGATTTGGTACTTCCAGTACACACCCGGCGACTTTCTCGATTATGATGAGGTGGGTATTAATCAGCTGATTGATACGAAGGTGAACGGCGAGGATCGCAAGATCATCGCGCATTTCGGCCGCAACGGATTCTTCTACACGCTGGACCGCAACAACGGGCAGTTCATCTCAGCCGAGCAGTACGCCCAGAAGATCAACTGGACGGACGGCATCGATCCCAAGACCGGCAAGCCGGTCGATTACCACCCGGAGAAGGATCTTCAGGTCTACAAGATCGGCAAACCGTCGCGGCGTGAGCAAGGGAGGCTGCAGGGCTGCCCAAACATCCAAGGCGGCGTCAATTACTTCCCGACGTCGTACAGCCAGCGGACCCACCTTTCCTACGGCGGCGGGCTCGAGGCCTGCTCACTCGTCACAGTGGATCCTCTCAACGACGACAACGGCGACTTTTGGCTGGGAGGCAAATTCGCGAACGCCGAGGACGTCAAGGGCAGCGTGACGGCGATGAACCCCTCCACAGGCAAGAAGGTCGCACAGCTGGCGACGGATCATGGCATAGCCTCCGGCGTCACGACGACGGCTGGTGGCCTCGCGTTCACAACGACCACGGATGGAACCGTCTACGCGCTCGACGACGAGACGCTGAAGCCTCTCTGGAGCTTCAATACCGGCTCCTTTAGCTCGGCTCCGCCGATGACCTACGCGGTCAATGGCAAGCAATATGTCGCCGTGCTGATCGGCGGGAACGCGCAAACTAGGGACCTGTTGAACAAGACGCCCTCTCTGAAGGACATGCAGAACACCTCCATGCTGTTCGTGTTCAGCCTCTGAAGCGGCAATCGATCTGCCGGTAGCGACAAAGCGGCCGCCTCTGCGGGCGGCCGCTTTAATTTTCGCTCCGCTTCCGGACACCACAGCGCAAAGGCACGATCACCGCTCGGGATATTTATCGCAGTAAGATCCCGCTTCGCCGAAGAATTCGACGCATTGTGTCCGCGTCACTGGGCCCGCTCCTTTGATCTTGCTGGCGACGTAGTCGGCCACGGCATCGATCTCATAAGACTGCAGCGTGGTTGGGGCACGGATCGGCTCCAGGTCGCCGAGATCCTCGGCGGTCATGTCGTAGCAGCGCTTGTCGGTATAGGCGAAGCGGTCAAAATGCGGCATCGGCGTTCCCGGTCGCCCGCACTGAATGGTCTCACGAATCTGATCGCGGGTGAGTTGCGTCTCGCGCAGTGAGGGCGCGTTGCCTTCGGAGTGGAAGCCGGAAGGGAAGCCGTCCCCCGCCCATCCGTGGCACGTCGGACATCCCGCCTTACTCTTCCATATCCGTTGTCCGCCGGCCGCATCCTCGGCCACGGCCGCGGGCGCCACTGCCAAGACAATCGCCATCGCCACCGCAGCCATCGCCGCAAACGCAGTAGCGCAAGAAATCGTGGCATCAAAGCGGCCGCTGCAACGGATCATGGACGCTCCACGAAAATGCCGGCAGCCCTTCGAAACTCAGCCGGCATCAGGAACTTTCCCTGCCAAAGACCGAGCTTTTCCTCCTTGGCCGCAGCCTCGGCTGCGACATAGTCCATCGTCTCGCTGGGCCTGGCGACGGCGTAGCCCTTGCGAACAAGTTGTTCGTTCAGGCTCTGGCCATTGATGTTACAGCGAGCTAGGAGGCGGCTGTAGACGTCGGGCTCGCCGATCACGTCGCAGGTTACCGGGCCTTGATCGACCAAGATCTCAAGAGCGCGCACCGCCGCCGCCCAACACTGCCAGATTTTGCCGTCGATCGTGCAATTCTGTTTGCGCATCACCGAGTCGATGCCGAAGAGCATGATGCGTCGACCGTTGACCTCGATCACCGTGGAATCGACCGCGTTGGCTGGCCCGGCGATCTGGGCCGCCTCCACCGGCGACGCGAACATCACCATCACCAGCAGTAGGAGCACCCTGGCCATATTCCCTCCCGGCATGAGACTGATCAAAAGTTTGGGGCAGCGCGGCGTCCGGGCACCGTTTGTGGCCGGTTAGCAGATTTTATAGACTGCGAGGCTGCCGAGACAATCAGGTCCAGCGGCCGCGCATGCATCGACGAACGACCAACCGGACCAGGCTAACCACTTGCTTCCTCGTCGGGGTCGGGGCGGCCCTCGTGCTCGTGTTCGCGGCCGGGGCCGCGACGGCCGAGGATCAACCTGCGCGGCCGACCACCCCGCCCGACCGCGAAGCATTCCTGGCCGGGATGAACAAGGATTGCCGGGGCTGCGATCTTCGCGAGGCAAAGTTGAAGCGCCGTGATCTGAGCGGCGCCGATCTCACCGACGCCGATCTCACCGGCGCCGTCCTGCATCGAGCGAAGCTCGGAAGCGCGAGGCTCGATCACGCCAAGCTGCAGGACGCCAACCTCAACAAGGCGGACATGAGACGTGCTTCATTAACGGGCGCCGATCTCACCGGGGCACTCCTCTATGGGACGGACCTGAGCGGCGCGCAGCTCGAAGGAGCGATCATGACGCAGGTGCATATGGCGCATGGCCGCCTGACCCAGGCGGTGCTGCGCGGCGCGGACATTTCGCTGTCCACAATTACAGACGCAGAGATGGCAGGCAGCGATCTGTCTCACGCCAATTTAAGGCAATCGAACCTCAACGGCGCGAACCTCAGCCGCTGCGACCTCACCTCCGCCGTGCTCGACGGTGCAGGCTTTGTTCGCGCTCACCTCCGGGATGCCAAGCTGATCGGCGTCTCCGCTAGACGGGCCGATTTCTACGCAGCCGATCTCTCCGGCTCTGACCTGACCAACGGGGATTTCCGCGGCTCGCGCTTGCAACAGGCCGATCTGGACGGCGCCGTCACCGACGGCATCAAGACCCAGGGCGCCCTCCTGGTGGACGGTACC
>Ga0209656_10000067_pt1 | contig 66542 bp, 67 predicted proteins | sample BogFormECP12_OM2_FD_188239 | JGI IMG/M metagenome (GOLD analysis project Ga0209656, IMG submission 188239) | Bog forest soil microbial communities from Calvert Island, British Columbia, Canada - ECP12_OM2 (SPAdes) (version 2) | ecosystem: Environmental > Aquatic > Freshwater > Wetlands > Bog ...
CCTCTATCCGCTTCACCCGCCGGGTCCGCCATCCGTGTCTCGCTCGATCCCCCACAAGATACTGAATTCTATCCCGGAATCGTCGCGAGCGCGCTCAAAATCGGCTTATCATCCGGGGAATGCGGGTCAAGAGCTGTCGTGACGCACGCTCTGTTACGCCGAGGCCTGACGGGCCGGCAGCGAGACGGCCGCGATACGCAGGCTGCAAATGGACCGGAACCGGATAGTGGATGCCGGTACGGATCCCCGTAGCTTGCAACCAGTCGCGCAACGCGTCGCGATCGGCGAGGCGGATCACATATTGGTGAAAGACATGGGTCGCGTACGAACGGCGCTTCGGAAGCGTTAGCGGCAGTTTCGCCAGGCCGGAATCGTAACGGTCGGCAATGGTACGCCGCCGCGCATTGTCGGCCTCAAGGCTCCCGAGCTTGACCCTAAGGATCGCCGCCTGGATCGAATCGAGACGCGAATTTATGCCAACGCAGGCGCTGACGTAACGCTCGCGCCACCCATATTCCCGCATTTCACGCAACGCCGTGGCGAGAGCGGGGTTTCGGGCGACGACCATGCCTCCATCACCTAGCGCACCAAGGTTTTTCGTCGGGTAAAAGCTGAAGCACCCGACGTCGCCGAATGATCCGGTCGATCGGCCGCGGCAGAGTGCGCCGTGGCTTTGCGCGCAATCCTCGATCAAACGCAGGCCGTTGGCGCTGGCAAGGTCGCAGAGAGGGGAGAGTTCTGCGGGCTGGCCATAGAGGTGCACGGGCAGCACCGCTGCACGCCGACCCGCGTGCGGTACTTGCAACGCTCGCGAAAGCTCGTGCGGCGCCATCGTATAAGTTCCAGGCTCGACATCTATTAGCACAGGCATCGCGCCGACCCGTTCGATCGCCGCTACGGTCGCGACCGCTGTATGCGACACCGTAAAGACAAGATCGCCGGCACCGATGTTGCAAGCACGCAAAGCAAGCTCGATCGCGTCCGTCCCGCTGGCACAGCCGACGGCGTAAGCAACACCGACGAAATCGGCGAAGGCGGCCTCGAAGGCCTCGACCTCTCGACCCAGGATATAGCTCCCGCTTTCCAAAACGCGAGATAGGGCACGGTCAATCGCGGCCTGATGCGCTAAATAGCCCGCACGGGGGTCGGTCTGCGGGATCGGACCAAGAGGCGCTTTCCCAGCCATGGGCCCTCACAGGTAGCACGCCAGATGGCGACGATAATAATCAAGCGACCGACGAAGCCCATCGGCGAGGCGGACGCGCGGGTGCCAGCCGGAAATTGCGCGAAATCGGCGGTCGTCGGTTATAAAGTCACCGATATCGATGCGCTTGCGCTCCGCGGGAAACTCCCGGATCTCGTATTTCCCTCCACCATGCGCGGCGACGATTGCCTCGGCCAGATCCGCCAAATTGCAGGGTTCGTCGCCGCCAACATTAAGTGCCAATCCCTCAGCTTCCCGAGTAACCGCGGCGTAGAGGAACGCTTCGGCCGCATCATCGACGTAAAGCAGATCCCGACGCTGCTCGCCGCCCCAGACCTCGAAGGGCTCCCCCTCGATCACCCGGCGCAGCCAGATGCCCAGAAAAGTCTGTCGAGCATCCTTGATACGCATTCCCGGCCCGTAAACGTTGGTCAATCGCAACGAGCGGCTCTTGATCCCATAGACGTCGCGAAAAAGCAGATGATAGGCCTCCCCTGCCATCTTATTGACACCGTTCACGTCGACGGGTCGCAGTGGATGGCGTTCGTCTACCGGGAGATAGTCTGGTCGGCCATAGATCTGGCGCGTCCCGGCATGAACGATCGTGATACCCGGGTTGACTGCGCGGCATGCTTCCAGCAGCTGGAGTTGGGCCGCACAGTTTATCTCGAGATCGTCTCCGGGTGCGGTCATCGAGTCTAGATGGCTTGTCTGCGCCGCAAGGTTGAAAAGAAAATCTTGGCCATCGAGTAAATATCGTAAAACATAGCCGCCCCGGATATCGCCAATGTTGACTGCAACCTGATCACGAATATCGGCGATATTAGCTAGATTGCCACCATATTCTGGGATCATACTGTCAACAAGGAGAACCTCGGCACCGAGCGCCACAAGGCGCCGAGCCAACGCTGAGCCAATCAAACCTAGACCACCAGTGATTACCGCCTTAGCGCCGTTAAAAGCTTCGAGAAGCAAATCGAAACTCGAGCTCACCTTTTTCGCCGTCTTAATAACTACGCGGTATGCACATCACGGCCCGGAGAGATCTACACGCGGCTCTCGTTTGCCGCTAGCCGACAACGCTGCCGGTTCAAGAAATATTCCAGAAAAGATGAGCCCTGGCTTATTCATAGGAAGGGCTGCAAAATTGCGGAGGTTCGCTCATTCCCTGCTGTCGAATATCGGAAAACCTGCCGACTAAAGCTGCATCAAACTGTCCTGGAAAAAGATCAGTGGTGAGCCTTTACCAGGCTAGAAACCACCTGCGCCAGAATGATCAAAAGTTCAGATCGGGCGGCGAACATCCGCACTGATCCGACACTTTTTGTCTCCGCATCCCGATCCGCAAGTTTGCCCGCGGGCTAGTTATCCACCAGTAACGGCCTCCATGGCGGATCGAGTTCCAACACCCCCGCTGGCGCGGCGGTTTCTTCGTACAGTAACTGCGCCTCGCTGGAGGGGCCGCGACGCGAGCCAAGGGCCTTCACCCGAATGGTGCGGGAAAGGACACCTTGGGGAACGACGATGATATCGCCGATCCGGATGAGGTGTCTGGCCTTCCTGACGACGACCCCGTTGAGGATGATCACTCCGGCCGTGCACAGGCGGGAGGCGAGCGAGCGGCTTTTGGCGAGGCGGGCGAACCACAGCCACTGATCGAGGCGCCGGCTCGTCGGTCCGGGCGAACCGCTTCCGCTCAAGTGAGGTTCAACTCCCGCAACTTGGAGAACGGATTCCCTTCCGCCGCCGCCGGCCGATAGCGGCTTTTGATTAGGTTGCGTTGGCGGCGCCGCGGTCCGCTAAATTTCTCCTCGCCATCGCGAATTACCGCACGATAGCCGAGCGCTGCAAGCAGTCGTCGCAAGGCGGGCCGTTCGACTCCTAAGATCGCCGCTAATTCATCATCCGCCGAGAAAGCACCGAAGCGAGCAAGACGTCGCGCTGCGGCCGCGAGTCGCTCCAACCGATCTGGACGCAGCGCGAGCCCGCTGAGCACGCGCAGGCCTATCGCCGCATAGAACGAGGCCGGTAACGTCGGATCAATTTCGATCACCTTGGTGAGATGCCGTTTGGACGGCAGCGGCGGTCCTGGCCGCCTATGTTGCACCGCCCACAAGAGGGCGCGAAAGCGCACAGTATCTGTGCGCTGCATCGGCTCGAAATAAACGCTTTCGGTACCGAATCGGAGGCCGAGCCGGCTTAACGCGACTCGATCCGGCGATTCAAGAGCCCTAAGCTGATGACAGATGTCAGCTCTCGGTACGCATCCGAGTTCGCCTACGAGCTGAAAGACGAGCCCCCGCCCGACACTGCCGAGCGGCAAGGCTTCCGCCGCGAAGAGCGGTGCCAACCGACGCTCGATCTCAGCGCGCAGAAAAGCCTGCAGACGCTGTCTTATCCTTTCGCGTGCCTCACGCTCAACAAAGTCGCCGGTCAGTGGATCTACGCGCGGCGTGAGCATCCGGTCCCCTGCCACCAATCTTCCGATGGTGCCACCGCGCCAGCACAGCATTCCGCTGGGGTCGATCGCGAAAACCTCATCCGCATCCGCCGCGAGGCGCCGTACGCGGGCCGAAACTTCCTTCCGAAGCACGCGGCTTGCGGCGGCGATCAGCATCCGTGCTTCGGCACCGTCGACCGCGTCGGGCACGAACCGAAATCCGTCGAGTCGGCCCACATAGGTCCCCTCGACACGGACCTCTCCCGTGTCCGAAACCGAGGCCAGCAGTTCGGCTTCGGATGCAAGCTGGCGGATCAGCAAGGCCGAACGCCGATCGACGAAGCGCTGCGTAATGCGGTCATGTAGTGCATCCGAGAGCCGATCCTCGATACCGCGGGCGCGCTCCTGCCACGCTGTCGCGTTATCGACCCAGTCGCCGCGATGGGTGACATAGGTCCAAGTACGAATGTGCGCGATGCGCGCCATCAGCGTGTCGATGTCGCCGTCGACGCGGTCGAGATTTGCCATCTGTCCCGCGATCCAACTCGTTGGAAGCCGTTGCTCGAGGCCAGCCAAATGATGAAAGCATTGACCAAGTAGCCGAGTATGGCTGTCGGTCATAGCCTTGCGAAAATCGGGGATCTGACATACCTCCCACAGCAGGCGAACCGCGCCGGGATGTACCGCCAACTTAACGACTTCCTGACTGCGGGAGAGCGCCTGTAGGGCGCGGTGGTCGTCGGCTTCGCGGGTCTGGACCAGACCGGGAATCGACGGGCGCTCTTCGAGGCTCTTCAGCAGAGCCGCGACCGACCCGAAACGCAGCCGCGTGTTGCGCCAATTCAAGCGTGTGAGCGGATCGAACCGGTGCGCCTCGACCGCCTCGACGATCTCCGGATTTAGTGGCCCTTGCTCCGCGGTTGTGCCGAAGGTGCCGTCGCTCATGTGGCGCCCCGCACGACCCGCAATTTGAGCGATCTCGGCGGCGTTGAGCCGGCGAGGACCGCGGCCGTCGAATTTGCCGATCCTGGCGAAGGCGACGTGGTCGAGATCCATGTTAAGCCCCATCCCGATTGCATCGGTGGCGACGAGATAATCGACCTCGCCGGCTTGGAACATGCCGACCTGTGCGTTGCGCGCCCGCGGGCTAAGCGCTCCGAGAACGACTGCTGCTCCGCCTCGCTGACGGCGGATGAGCTCGGCGAGAGAGAACACGTCTGCTACCGTGAAAGCAACGACGGCGGTCCGCGGTGGTAACCGCGTCACCTTCTTGTGGCCGGTATAGGAAAGTGTCGATAAGCGTGGCCGACTCACATATTCTGCATTGCGGATGAGCCGACGCATCAAGGGCTTGATCGTGTCGGCACCGAGGAACATTGTCTCCACGAGACCGCGGGCGTGGAGAAGGCGCGCAGTGAAGACGTGACCGCGCTCGGGATCGGCGCAGAGCTGGATCTCATCCACTGCTAGGAAATCGACTTGGCAATCGAGCGGCATCGATTCGGCGGTGCAGACGAAATATGACGGGTTCGGCGGCAGGATTTTCTCCTCGCCGGTGATTAGGGCAACCGAGCGGGATCCTTTCAGCTTGGCGATCCGATCGTAATTCTCTCGGGCGAGCAGCCGCAGCGGGAACCCGATCATGCCGCTGCGGTGGCCGAGCATGCGATCGATGGCGAGGTGAGTCTTGCCGGTATTGGTTGGCCCGAGAACCGCGACTAGCCGCGGAGCGGAGCTGAGCTTGGCCATGGGACAAAGGTATCAGGCCGAGGCGGCGAGAGAGCAAGTGCAAACCGATGGTTAAATGAGCGGAGCGACGCAGAGATGAAGGTTTGCTCCGACTCCGGCAGCGCGTGTTAACCGATTGTTTGTCGCTTCGGCCAAATATGCCATGCCGCGACATAGGACGAGCGGGATGGTCAACGTTCATCGAGGGAAGCCAGAAGCGCTTCTCGAGAACTACTGCTCTCGGCTCGGAACCTTGCTCGAAGCCAGGTATACCGGGTTTGCGCTGCTTGCCGCTAAGCAGGAGGCGGACGCCGCCGCCAAGCACGCAAATGAAGCGATGCTGGAAGCAAAGGCCGCGGATCTCGCGAAAACCCGATTCCTCGCCAATATGGCGCACGAGCTCCGCACGCCGCTCAATGCGATCATCGGCTTTTCGGAGATTATCAAGCTAGACGCCATTCAGGCGAAAGAGCGTTATCCACAATACGCTGAATACATTCATGACGCCGGCATACTCCTTCTCAATATCATCAATGGTCTTCTCGATCTCGCGCGGATACAGGCGGGACGGGTAGATCTCGATGAACAGATCGTCGCCGTTGGCGAGTTGATAAAGTCGGCGGTTCGCACTATAGCGCCGATTGCCGAAAAGAAATCTATAGAAGTATATTGTAAACTCGCTCAGGAATCGACGCTTATCTGCGTCGATCAGACTAAATTCAGGCAGATTATCCTCAATCTGTTGTCCAATGGCGTTAAGTTTACCGAACCGAGGGGACGTATCTTGATCGGTTCGGGCGTCGACGGCCGGGGAGACTTGGTGATTTCGATTAAAGACACGGGTATTGGTATTCCACCTGAGCACTTGGAACGGGTGCTCAGCCCTTTCGAACAGGTCGCGGAGCACTTGACCAAAGAGAACGAAGGAACCGGACTGGGGCTACCGATCGCCCGGGCGCTAATCGAGTTGCACGGCGGCAATTTGACCTTGAGCAGCGATCTCGGCATAGGAACGACAGTTGCCCTGCGGTTGCCTCATGAGCGAATCCATGGTGTCGCACCCGCAACCTCGTGACGCCCTTCCGACCTCGACGACGATGAGTGGTTCGGCAGACCCATCGTCGCATCCCACCGGAGACGAAACTATGAGCGGCAACGCTTCTGAATGCATCGATCTGCGGGTTGGGCGAGTCATTGCCATAACACCCTCTCAAGCGATCGTGTTACTTGAAAGGCGGGATGCCACCGGGACAAGGGACCTCGCTGTACCGCTTGAAATGGGGACCTTGGTAAAGTTGCACAGCCGCGTGTCGACCGTTTACGGCATGATCACCGGCCTTAGAGTCCCGTTGCCCAGCCTGGAGCCCTCCGAGAAGGATTTGAGGCTCGTCGAGCTTGAGCTAGTCGGCGAGATCCGGGGCGCAGACGGCACAGGCTTTTTTAGACGCGGAGTGTCCGCGTACCCGGCGCTGGACGAGCCCGTTTACCTCGCCTCCGCCATCGATCTCGCGAAGGTTTATGCGCGTCCCAACACCGCCACAGCTCGGGTCGGGACGATCCATCAGGACAGTATCGTACCTGCCTATATTCTCACGGATGAACTGTTGGGCAAGCATTTCAGCATTGTCGGTACGACGGGGTCGGGAAAATCCTGCGTTGTCGCCACTATCTTGAATGCTGTCATCGAGCGGAATCCGAACGCCCATGTGATGTTGCTCGATCCCCACAACGAATATGCGAGCGCATTTAAAGAACTCTCAGCACCTCTTAGTCCCGGTGAGGGATTATATTTGCCATATTGGCTATTCAACTTCGAAGAATTAGCCGAGATTGTAATCGGGGCCGATCATAACCCCGAGCAGGTAAAAATACTTGGCGAAGCAGTGCTCGCTGCGAAGCAATCTTATTTTGCTAAAGTCGGCCTCGATAAGTTCGGGACCGTAGACACGCCGGCCCCATATCGCATGTCGGACGCGCTTCGATTTCTCGACACGGCGATGGGCAGCCTCAACCGCCCCGACGGCGTCGCCGCTTATCAGGCGGTCAAAGGACGGATCCTCGCTCTCCAGAACGATGCTCGCTATGGATTTGTATTTGGTGGACGCTTGACTCTGCGCGATGAGTTATCGGATATTCTTTCACAACTCTTTCGAATACCGGTCAATGGTAAGCCGATTACCATCCTCGACCTCTCCGGCATCCCATCGGAAGTATTGAACGTGGTTGTCTCCGTCTTGTGCCGGCTCGCCTTCGACTTTGCCTTGTGGAGCGAGACGCCGATCCCGATCACGATAATTTGCGAAGAGGCACATCGTTACGCACCGCGCGATAAGGAGCTGGGCTTCGAGGCGGCAAAGCGGGCATTGTTTCGAATCGCCAAGGAGGGCCGCAAGTACGGAGTTTCCCTGTGTGTCGTCAGTCAGCGTCCGTCGGATCTGGCGCCGGGTCTGCTGTCGGAGTGCAACACGATGTTCGCCTTCCGTATGACCAGCCACGAGGATCAAGACATCGTGCGCAGCGCCGTTCCTGAGGCCTCTCATGGATTGATGAACTTCTTGCCGGCATTGCGCAACGGCGAGGCGATCGCGGTTGGCGAAGGCGTGGCGATGCCGATGCGGATATGTTTCAGCCCGCTGCCGGAGGACCGCCGCCCCAAGAGCGCGACCGCGTCTTTCACGAGCGCGTGGTCAAAAGATAGCGACGGCTCGCAGATCGAGCGGACCGTCGAGCGTTGGCGGCGAGGGATCCGCCACGGCCCAGGATAGTTTTGTTCAACCCGTTGCCGGAAGGGAGGGAGCGGTCGATCTGCGACTGTTGGCCTTGCACGCTCAGGCTTTCCGCCACATATCCTCGGCGAGTTCCCGCCAATCCGCGACGTCAGGTTATGACCCAGGAAACCAGAAGCTTCCAGGCGGAAGTCAGCCGCCTACTCGATATTGTCGCGCACTCGCTCTACAGCGAAAAGGAGATCTTTCTCCGCGAGCTCATTTCGAACGCCTCGGATGCGTGCGACCGATTGCGCTACGCCGCCCTGACAGAACCGGCACTGGCCGAAGCCGATACTAGCTACCGTGTCGTACTGACCCCGGACAAATCAGCCCGGACCCTGACCGTGGCCGATAACGGGATCGGCATGAATCGAGCGGAGCTGATCGAAAATCTCGGTACCATCGCCCGGTCGGGCACCGCCGCCTTCGTCAACCAGCTATCGGGCGACGCGCGTAAGGATATGAGCTTAATCGGGCAATTCGGCGTCGGTTTCTACTCGGCGTTCATGGTTGCCGAAAAGGTCGAGGTGAGGAGTCGGAAGGCCGGCGAGAGCGAAGGTTGGTGTTGGGTTTCCGACGGCAAGGGCGAGTTCACAATCGAACCCTTGCCCGAGGCGACGCGGGGCGCCACGATCGTCGTGCACCTGCGCGAGGGCGAGGAGGAATATCTGGAGCCGGCGCGATTGCGCAGGGTCGTTAATACCTATTCCGACCATATCGGATTGCCGATCGTGCTCAAAGACGCCGGCAAGGAAGAGACGATCAACACCGCTTCGGCCCTATGGACCCGCCCGAAGTCAGAAATCACCCAAGAGCAGTACAACGAGTTCTATCACCACGTCGGCCACAGCTTTGATGATCCGTGGCTGACCCTGCATGCCAAGGCGGAAGGTGTTCTCGAATACACAAGCCTTCTCTTCGTGCCATCGGCGAAGCCGTTCGATCTCTTTGACCCGGAGCGGAAGAGCCGGGTCAAGCTCTATGTCCGTCGGGTGTTCATCACCGACGAGGGCACCAATCTTTTGCCCCCGTATACGCGCTTCCTGCGCGGCATCGTCGATAGCGAGGACCTGCCGCTCAACATCAGCCGTGAGATGCTGCAATCGAACCCGATGGTGGCGCGTATCCGACAGCAGCTCACCAAGCGAATATTGACAGAGCTGGGCAAGAAGGCGAACGAGTCGCCTGAGGAATACATTAAATTCTGGGATAATTTCGGCGCGGTCCTGAAGGAGGGCCTCTACGAAGACCGTGAGCATCGGGAGGAATTGCTCACGCTCGCCAGGTTCCGCTCCACCATGCGTGATGGGCTCGTTTCGCTAGACGAGTATGTCACGGCGATGAGGCCGGGGCAGGAGGCGATCTACACGATCACCGGCGATAGCCTCGATGTTATCAAGCAGAGTCCGCAGCTCGAAGGATTCCGCGCCCGCGGCGTCGAGGTGCTGCTGATGACTGACCCAATCGACGAGTTCTGGGCGCCGGCGATCGGCTCCTTTAAGGACAAGCCGTTCAAATCCGCGACCCGCGGCGGTGTGGACCTCGACAAAATCACACCGCCTGAGGATCGCAAGGACGAGAAATCCGAGCCGCCGGCCAAGCTCGCAAGCCTGATCGCGATCTTCAAGCTGGCGCTCGGCGACGCGGTCAAGGACGTGCGTAGTTCCGATCGTCTGACCGACAGCGCCGTCTGTCTCGTCGCCGACGAAGGCGACATGGACATGCATTTCGAGCGGCTCTTGAAACAGCACCGCCAGCTCGACACGATGTCCAAACGCATCCTCGAGCTTAACCCGCACCATAAGCTGATCGAGCGCCTCGCTGCGACGGTCGGTGAGGCCGGCGCCTCAGACCAGCTTTCCGAATTTGCCTGGCTTCTTCTCGACCAAGCCCGAATCATCGAAGGCGAACAGCTCCCCGACGCCGCGGCGTTCGCGCGCCGTCTCTCGAACATTCTCGAGCGCGGGTTGTCGGCAGAGGCTTGACGAGCGGCAATAGCCCCCTGCGGGTGCGGCGCAATGGAGCCATGAGGACGCGGACGCACAGTCGGGATCGAGACTCCGCCGCCGCCTCTCGATGGCGCACCGCCGGACAGGGGACTCGCCCTCCCGCATGCAAGGCGGCGCCTCTCGCCCAACCGACCGCACGCGTCACGCTCACATGGCATGGTCGGAAAAGCGCCATAGCGATGGCTCACGAAACCGCGATACGTCGGAAGGCTCGACGTTAACATCGTCCGACGGCTGCATAGCCAGCTCATCAAGAGCTGGCCCTGATTCAGCGCTGCAGCGGAGCAAGCTGTCGCAAACGCTACTCGGGGTACCAGAAGCATACCAAGCCGGCGCTGCGCCTGTCACACCGTGATCGGGGTTGACGTGTGTCGAGGGCGAAAGTCGCGCCGTGGGGCGGGTTACAGCGAATTAATGTGGGTGAAAGCCGCCTGTCACCTTGCCGGACCATTTGTTTGTCGATCCACTCTGATCGACTTTCAACAGCGAGCCCTCGCTCCACAGGAGGACCAATTGGTAGAATCAACAAACAACGGTAGCCCCCACCCATGGCTAAACAGAAAGCGCGCCGCAGCGATCGGTTTCAGTCTTGGGGCCGCATTAGCGCTTTCGCCGTTCGTGTGGGCTGAGAATCCACCGATCGCGGACAGCCCCTCAAGGGTTTCGCCGGCGGTGCCGCAGACAATGACCTCTCCGGTCGCGCTGATCCAACAGCAGAGCTTTGCACCGCTTGTAAAAAAGGTTTCGCCCGCCGTGGTGAATATATCCGTTTCGCGAAAGGCCGATGCGGACGTGATGGCTGAAGATCCCGAGGCAGTCCCGTCTCCAGGGTTTCCAAACTCTCCGTTTGACGAATTTCTGCGCCGCTTCTTCGAACAGCAGAACCCGGGAGGCCAGCAACATCTCTTTCCGCAGAATCCGGGTGGGCAAGCCAGGCGCATTGCCCTCGGTTCCGGTTTCATCTTCGATCCGTCGGGCTACGTTGTAACAAATAACCACGTGGTTGGTGATGCCGGCAAGGTCGAGGTGACTCTGCAGGACAACAGCAAATACACTGCGAAGATTGTCGGACGCGATCCTAAGACTGACATTGCGGTGCTCAAGATCAAGGCCGACAAGCCGCTGCCTTATGTCACGTTCGGTGACAGTAGCTCAGCTCAGGTCGGCGACTGGGTGATGGCGGTCGGCAACCCGTTTGGGCTTGGCGGCACCGTGACGACGGGGATCATTTCGGCCCGCGGACGTGACATTCACTCCGGTCCATTCGATGACTTCCTGCAGATCGACGCGCCGATCAATCGCGGCAATTCCGGCGGCCCGACCTTCAATCTCGAGGGCCAGGTGATCGGCATCAACACGGCGATCTATTCGCCGAATGGCGGCAGCGTTGGCGTAGGTTTCGCTGTGCCGTCCAACGAGGCCAAGCCGATTGTGGCCCAGCTCGAAGAGCACGGCAAGGTCAGCCGCGGCTGGCTCGGGGTGCAGATCCAGGAGGTGACGCCCGCGATCGCTGCGAGCCTGGGCCTGCACGGTGAGCAAGGGGCCCTCGTCGCCGTCGTGACCCCGGACAGTCCCGGCGCAAAAGCCGGCCTCAAGCAAGGTGACGTGATACTGTCGTTCAATGGCAACGAAGTAGGTCATCTGCGCGATCTCCCGCGGTTGGTTGCCGCAACCGCACCCGATACCGGTGCGACAATGACCGTGTGGCGCAACGGGCAGACCGTCGAGCTGCAGGCGAAAGTCGGAGAGCTCGCAAACGAGCAAGTCGCCTCGGCCAGTGGGGGGGAGGACGAGGAACAACCGATGAAAGCAGAGGCGCTTGGCATGCATTTCGCCCCGTTGACGAGTCAGCTTCGGCGCGAACTCCGTGTCGCTAAAGATGTGCATGGCGTCGTGGTTGCGCGGGTCGACAGCGGGAGCGCCGCCGATGAGGTTGGCCTCAGCGAGGGCGATATCCTCGTCACAGTCGATCAGCAGCCGGTCAATACCCCGCAGGAGGCGGCGGAGAAATTAAAACAGGTCGCGGCGTCGCCAAAGAAGAGCGCTCTCCTGTTGTTAAACCGTCATGGTGTCACGCAATATGTCGGCGTAAGTCTCGGCGGTAATAGCGGCTAAATCCACGTTGACCGGTTAGCCCCCTCGTGTTGAAACACGAGGGGGCTAAAGGTGCACAATCTGCAACGAATCCTGCAATTCTTCGCCCGGTTATTCAGTAAGGAAATACTAAATTCGCACGATTTTCCCGGGGTTCATGATGTTGTCCGGGTCGAGCGCTTGCTTGATCGCGCGCATGACGCTGACCGCCTCGCCATGCTCACTGACCAGAAAATCCATCTTTCCGTATCCGATCCCGTGTTCACCGGTGCTAGTCCCTTCCATCGCGAGCGCGCGTGTCACCATCCGGTCGTTGAGACGGCCCGCTTCGGCGATCTCATCCGGCCGCTGCGGGTCGATCATGAACACGAGATGAAAGTTCCCGTCGCCGACATGACCGACCAGCGCTGACGGGATCGGTGAATCGGCGAGATCCCGCTTGGTCTCGCTGATGCATTCGGCGAGCCTCGAGATCGGCACGCAAACATCGGTGGCCCAACCTTTCGAACCCGGGCGCAGGGCCAGAGCGGCGTAGTAGGCGTCGTGCCGCGCTTGCCAGAGCTTCGAGCGCTCCTCGGATGTCGTCGCCCAGCGGAAATCGTTCCCGCCGTATTCACCGGCGATTGCTTTAACCGTTTCGGCCTGCTCGGCTACCCCGGCCGTCGTGCCGTGGAACTCGAAGAACAGGGTGGGGGCCACCTTGTGGTTTAATTTTGAGTACTGGTTGATCGCGGCCATCTGCGCTTCGTCGAGCAGTTCGATGCGAGCGACGGGAATGCCGTTCTGGATCGTCAGAATGACGGTATTGACAGCGTCTTCGATTGTCGGGAAATCGCAAACGGCGGCTGAAATCGCCTCTGGGATGCCGTAAAGTCTAACCGTCACATCGGTAATGATGCCGAGTGTACCTTCCGAGCCGATGAAAAGGCGGGTCAGATCGTATCCAGCCGCCGATTTACGAGCGCGGCGCGCGGTCCGGATCACGCGACCGTCGGCCAGCACCACGGTCAGCGCAAGCACGTTTTCTCGCATGGTCCCGTAGCGCACCGCGTTGGTGCCCGAAGCGCGCGTCGCGGCCATGCCGCCGAGCGACGCGTCGGCCCCTGGATCGATCGGGAAAAACAGGCCGGTGTCGCGCAAATGCTCGTTGAGCTGCTTTCTTGTCACCCCGGCCTCGACAACGGCGTCGAGATCTTCGGCGTTGATCCGCAGAATTCGATCCATCTGCGTCAGATCGATGCAAACGCCGCCCGCTAGTGCGGCTACATGACCCTCGAGCGAAGTACCGGCGCCAAAGGCGATGACCGGTGCCTTGTGACCGGAGCAGAGCCTTACGATCGCCGCGACTTCCTCGGTGCTACGAGCGAAGGCGACCGCGTCAGGGGAATGCGGTGCATGGTAGGATTCGTCTCTGCCGTGCTGGTCGCAAACTGCCGCTGAGGTGGAGAGGCGATCACCGAGGAGTTGGCGCAGGGCGGTTAGCAGGGATTTGTCGATAGCCTCACGTCGAAGGGCGAGTGCAACCATATCAGCGGCCGAGAAATTGGAAACTGAATGCGCGACCAAGCATTACTCCCTGTACGCCGCCGCGGCAATGAGGATTGGAAGCAGATCGGGTCGGCTTCGCGGCTGGCGATCCCGGCGTGGCCTTTTCCCGACCCAATTGCGTTCGAATGTTGAGCAACCATCAGGGAAACACCACTTCTCTCAAAATGCGGTGGCGAGTTGGGAGGTCGTGATGGCTCTGGCGGCGGTCACGCTCGACGATAAATACGTTCTCGACCAGGGCCGGATTTACCTCACCGGCACCCAGGCGCTGGTGCGTCTCCCGATGATGCAGCGGCAGCGCGACGTGGCTGCGGGGCTGAATACCGGTTGCTTTATCTCGGGTTATCGCGGTTCGCCTTTGGGCGGATTCGACCAGGCTCTGTGGGGTGCACGCCGTTTTCTCGAGAAAAGCCACATCCACTTCCAACCGGCGATAAACGAGGAGCTCGGTGCGACGGCAGTTTGGGGAAGCCAGCAGATCAATCTCTTCCCCGGTTCTAGATACGATGGCGTATTTGCCTTGTGGTACGCCAAGGGGCCCGGTGTCGACCGTAGCGGCGATGCGCTCAAGCACGGTAACGCGGCAGGCTCAGCTCCTCACGGCGGGGTTCTACTGCTAGCAGGCGACGACCACACCTGCAAATCCTCAACTTTGCCGCATCAGTCCGAATATGCCTTCATGGACGCCGGCATTCCCGTCTTGAACCCGTCCGGAGTGCAGGAATTGCTCGATCTCGGCCTCTACGGCTGGGCAATGTCCCGCTATTCTGGCTGTTGGATTGCCTTCAAGACGATCGCGGAAACTGTCGATAGCTCGGCCTCGGTCGATATCGGTCCCGAGCGGATCAATATCCTACAGCCCGACGACTTCGAGCTGCCGGCGGGCGGGCTCAATATCCGCTGGCCCGATCAGCCGCTCGAGCAGGAACATCGGCTCCATAAGTACAAGCTTTACGCCGCTCTCGCCTTCGCGCGCGCAAACCGGCTCGACCGGATCGTTATCGACAGCCCGCGGCCGCGCTTTGGCATCGTCACGACCGGCAAATCGTATCTCGACGTGCGCCAAGCACTCGACGATCTCGGCATCGACGAGGCCCATGCCGCTGACATTGGCATGCGCCTCTACAAGGTGGCGATGACCTGGCCGCTCGAGCGGGAGGGCATTCGGCACTTTGCCGAGGGGCTCGAAGAGATCCTCGTAGTCGAAGAAAAGCGCGCGGTCATCGAGAATCAATTGAAAGAGCAACTCTATAACTGGCGCGAAGACGTGCGCCCGCGCGTTATCGGGAAATTCGACGAGAACCGAAACTGGATCCTGCCGTCGAATGGCGAGTTAACGCCAGCCCAGATTGCACGGGTGATCGCGCAGCGCATCGCGTGCTTTCACACCTCGCCGCGCATCGCCGAGCGGATTGCCTTCCTCGAAGCCAAGGAACGCCAGCTCGGCGGCAATGTCGTCCCGTTCTACAGGACGCCCTATTTTTGCTCCGGCTGCCCGCACAACACCTCGACCAAGGTGCCGGACGGCAGCCGCGCGCTCGCGGGAATTGGCTGCCATTACTTGGCGCAGTTCATGGACCGGTCGACTGCGACCTTTACCCAAATGGGTGGTGAAGGCGCGCCGTGGATCGGCCAGGCGCCGTTCACCGAAACCCCGCACGTCTTCGCCAACCTCGGCGACGGTACTTACACCCACTCGGGCGTATTGGCGATCCGCGCGGCGGTCGCCGCCAAGGTCAACATTACCTACAAGTTGCTCTTCAACGATGCTGTCGCGATGACCGGCGGCCAACCAATCGACGGAGGCTTGACCGTGCCGGCGCTGACCCGGCAGCTCGCCGCCGAAGGGGTCCGGCGCATCATCGTCGTAACGGATGAGCCCGATAAATATCCCCCGAGCGCGGATTTCGCTCCTGGAGCGACGGTTCGCTCCCGCGATCAGCTCGACGCAGTTCAACGCGAGCTGCGCGAGATAGAGGGGGTCACTGCAATCGTCTACGACCAGACGTGCGCTGCCGAGAAGCGCCGTCGGCGCAAGCGCGGCCGCTTCCCCGATCCCGCCAAACGAGTTTTTATCAACGACCTTGTCTGCGAGGGGTGTGGGGACTGCTCGAAAACTTCGAATTGCCTTTCGGTGGTGCCTGTCGAAACGGAGTTCGGGCGCAAACGGGCGATTGATCAATCGAGTTGCAATAAGGACTATTCCTGCGTTGAGGGTTTTTGTCCGAGCTTCGTCACGGTGCACGGTGGCAAGCTCAAGCAGCACAAAACCGGCGATCTCGAAGAGGACGAGCTGCCGGCGCTTCCCGAACCGGCCCATCCCACGCTCGACAAGCCCTACGGCATCCTCGTTACCGGCGTCGGCGGAACGGGTGTTGTGACCATCGGAGCGCTGCTCGGGATGGCAGCGCACCTCGAAGAGAAGGGCTGTACTGTACTCGATATGACCGGTCTCGCCCAGAAGGGCGGCGCGGTCTACAGCCATATCCGCATCGCTCGAAAGCCTGATGAGATCCACGCCGTGCGAATTGCCGCCGGTGGCGCGAACCTGCTCCTCGGCTGCGATCTCGTTGTCTCGGCAAGCCAGGATGCCTTGTCAAGGTTGGAGCCCGGTTTAAGCCGCGCAATCGTCAATAGCCATGAGACGATTACGGGCGATTTCACCCGGAACCCCGACCTGAGTTTTCCTAGCCGCGAGATGCAGCGGAGCATCGCCGAAGCAGCCGGCGATGATAAGGTTGAATTTCTGAATGCGACCGATCTCGCCACCGGTCTGCTCGGCGACTCGATCGCAAGTAATCTTTTCATGCTCGGTTTTGCACATCAGCGCGGGTTGGTGCCACTCTCCGCCGAAGCTATCGAGCGCGCCATCGCACTGAACGGCGTCGCAGTGGAATTCAATCGCGATGCTTTTCGCTGGGGACGGCGCGCCGCAGTCGACCCGGAGCTCGTTCGAACTCGGGCAATTCCGCCCGCTGCGGTGCCGCCGAGCCATCGCTTATCGGAGACTCTCGATCAGGTAATCAGCCGTCGAGCCGCCTTCCTGACGGATTATCAAAACGCCGCCTATGCCGCGCGCTATGCCGCTCGGGTTGAGCGCGTCCGCGAGGCCGAGGCCGTATGCCTCCCGGGCGAGACCGGACTAACCCGGTCGGTCGCCCGATCACTCTTCAAACTCATGGCTTACAAGGATGAATACGAAGTTGCTCGGCTCTATGCGGATACCGGCTTCCTACGGCACATTGCCGATCGAATTGAAGGCCCCTACAGACTCAATTTTCACTTGGCGCCGCCGTTGCTCGGTGATCGAAACCCGCAGACCGGACACCTGCGCAAGCGGAGCTTTGGGCCGTGGATGCTCTCAGTTTTCCGTATCTTGGCGCGGCTGCGCCGTCTCCGCGGCACGCCTTTTGACATATTCGGTCGCAGCGCAGAGCGGCAACTCGAACGTCGCCTGATCAGCGAATACGAGGCGCTGATTGACGAAATCCTCGCCCGCTTGTCACCGGCCAATCACGAGATCGCTGTCGAACTGGCCAGTTCGCCGGCCGAGATTCGCGGCTTTGGCCATATCAAGGAAGCAAATCTCACGCAGGTTAAATCGCGCGAGGAAACACTCCTCGCCCGCTTCCGCTCGGCGCCGCCACACGCTCTCGCCGCCGAATAGCAGCTGGCTCACCCTCGTCACCCCGCCTCGAAGGGCAGTGCAATGAATCGAGTATTGCCCTCGCGCTCGACCCGTACGAGGGCATTCTTGCGCCCGTTCTTTTTGGCAGCGGCGACTTTCTGCTGTACTTCCTCCAGCGACCCCACCGCCTCGTGACCGACGGCGATGACGAGATCACCGGGGCGCAGCCCTTGCGCCGCTCCGGGGCTATTTTGCGGGACCTCGGTGATAACAACGCCCTTTGCCGTTTCGGGTAAGGAAAACTGCTTGCGGAGCTCAGCGGTCAGTTTGGTGAGCTTGAGGCCAAGCGCGTCGATGCTCGGAGGCGGTTTCGGCTTCTCTGGCTCAGGCGGGGGCGGCGCGGGACGGTTTGGGTTCAATGCCGCGACCTTAAGTTCGAATTCCTGATCTTTTCCGTCTCGCCACACCGACAACTTGACCAATGTATCCGGGGCTGTATCAGCGACGAGGCGTGGCAGCTGCCGGCTGCGGTCGATTGGTTTGCCGTCAAAAGCGAGGATCACGTCTCCAGGTTGCAGCTTTGCTTGCGCCGCAGGGCTTGCTGGATCAATCGCTCCGATCATCGCGCCGCGGCTTTTATCGAGCCCGACCGCCTCGGCAATGTCTTCGGTGACAGGTTGAATGCGGGCGCCAATCCAACCGCGCTCAACTTTGCCGGTAGCCTTCAGCTGATCGATAATGGGGCGCGCAACCGCCGAGGGGATAGCGAAGCCGATCCCGATCGAACCGCCCGAAGGTGAGAAAATGGCCGTGTTGATGCCGATCACCTCGCCGGCCAGGTTGAACATCGGTCCGCCGGAATTGCCCCGGTTGATCGACGCATCAGTCTGCAAAAAATCGTCGTAGGGGCCGGAGTGAATATCCCGAGCCGTGGCCGAGATAATGCCTGACGTTACCGTACCGCCGAGGCCAAAGGGGTTGCCGATAGCGAGCACCCAGTCCCCTACCCGTGTCTTGGCCGAATCTCCCCAGTTTGCCGCTGTCAGCGGCGCCTTTGGTTCGATCTTGAGAAGCGCGAGGTCGCTCACCACGTCGCGACCGATGACCTCGGCCTGCAGGGTCGAGTCGTCGGATAAGGTCACGGTGATCTGCTCGGCGTTGGCGATCACGTGGTTGTTGGTAACAATGAGGCCGGAGGGATCGATGATGAATCCTGAACCGAGCGAGGCCGCCCGCGGTGCCGATGGATTAGCGCCTTTCTCGCCGAAAAAATCGCGAAAGAACTCGTCGAGCGGTGCCCCCGGGGCTGGCAGCTGTGCCTCCGGCCCACCTTTGGGTGCCGACGATGCGGTTGCTTGGGTGGTCGAAATGTTCACGACGACCCCGACCAGCCTTGTCGCAAGCTGGGCGAAGACCTCCGAAAAAGGGGTCGGCTCTGGTGCTTCGGCTCGACCCGACGTCGCTGTTAGAAGCAACAGCGTGGTCAGCGCCGTACGCATCACGCTCCGGCGGCCGAAAAACATCACGCGAAATCTCCTCCGCACAAGCCATTGCCGATAAACCCCCTATCTGCTGAGGAGGATAGAGCGCTGGCGTTTCCGCGGCGCTCGATATGAAATGCCGGCGAACTTGGCAAGACGGAACAGCAACGTGACAAACCGCGATCGTATCGCGGCCGGAGAGATCCTAAGAGCTTTGTTCGACGCTGCACTGGCTGCGGCCGACCCCCGTCAGGCAATCGAACAGCGAATTCCGGCACCGGTCCGCGGGCGCACGGTGCTGGTCGGCGCCGGGAAAGCCTCGGCGGCAATGGCGCGCGCGTTCGAGACCTTGTGGTCCGGTCCGCTCGGAGGTCTTGTCGTCACTCGTTACGGTCATTCCGTATCTTGTGACCAAATTGAAATCGTTGAAGCGGGTCACCCAGTACCCGACCTCGCGGGTGAAAGAGCGGCAAAGCGTATCCTCGATTTGGCCCGAAGTCTGGGACCAGAGGATCAATTGGTCTTTCTAGCGTCGGGTGGCGGCTCGGCATTGCTCTCCCTTCCGGCCCCCGGCCTCACTCTTAACGACAAGCAAGTGGTAACGCGTGAGCTCCTCAAGTCCGGCGCAACGATCAGCGAGATCAACACGGTGCGCAAGCACCTCTCGGCGATCAAGGGCGGCAGGCTGGCCGCTGCCGCGGCACCGGCACGGATCATCACCCTGGCGATTTCCGATGTTCCCGGCGACAATCCGGCGGTCATCGCGTCTGGTCCTACGGTGCCCGACCCTACTACCTTTGCCGACGCCCGTGCCGTGCTTGCAAAGTACCACATCGCTGAACCGAAGGCCGTAATCACGCATCTCTCGCGGCCGGTGGAAGAAACCCCGAAACCCCATGACCCGATCTTCGATCGGGCAAATTTCGATCTCGTTGCAAGCCCGCAAGGGTCGCTCCAGTCTGCCGCGGCGGCTGCGGCGCAGCGGAAGATCGTACCGATCGTGCTCAGCGACCGGATCGAGGGCGAAGCTCGTCAGGTTGGGCTGTTCCACGCTGGAATCGCACTTCAGATCCGTGCGGGAAAATTTCGAGTCGGAGATTGCCTCGTTTCGCCCCCCGCCGTGCTTTTGTCGGGCGGCGAGACCACGGTCACGGTTACCGGGGAGGGCCGGGGCGGACGAAATGTCGAGTTCTTGCTATCCCTTGCGGTGGCCCTCGATGGTGCCGACGGCATTTCGGCACTGGCCTGTGATACTGATGGGATCGACGGAACAGAAGACAATGCGGGAGCGATTGTCTATCCGGAGAGCTTGGCGCGTGCTGCTGCCCGCGGCATCTCGGCGCACAAGGCGCTCGCCGAAAACGACGGTTATGGATTTTTTGCCGCTCTTGATGATCTCGTCGTGACCGGTCCCACCTTGACCAACGTCAACGATTTTCGCGCCATCCTTGTTCTCCGGCTAACATGAGTCCGGACAGGAAGATCGAGATGCGGCGCCAGCGCAGCGCAAAGATTGTCGCGACGCTGGGCCCTTCGAGTTCGAGCCCTGATCAGATCCGCGCGCTATTTGAGGCGGGCGTTGACGTCTTCCGGCTCAATTTCAGCCATGGTTCACATGACGACCACCGCGCCCGGTTTACGGCGATCCGGCGCGTAGAGACTGCGACGGGGCGACCAATCGGCATTCTCGCTGATCTGCAGGGACCAAAGCTGCGGCTCGGGACCTTTGCTGAAGGCCCGATCGAGCTCGCCGCCGGTGCGCGCTTCCACCTTGACCTCAATCGGCAGGCCGGCGACGAGCATCGGGCGCCGTTGCCGCACCCAGAGATCTTCGAGGCGCTTCAGCCGGGGACCGAGCTTCTGCTCGATGACGGCAAGGTACGGCTCGAGGTGGAGACCTGTGGCAGTAGCTTTGCCGATACACGATGTCTGGTCGGCGGCACGCTATCCGACCGCAAGGGCGTCAATGTGCCGAATGCGGTGTTGCCGTTGTCGGCGATCACCGAAAAGGATCGCGCCGATCTCTCCTTTGCCCTTGAGCACGGCGCGGATTGGATCGCGTTCTCGTTCGTCCAGCGCCCGGACGACGTCGCCGAAGGCCGCAAACTGGTCGGCGGCCGCGCCGGCGTCATGGTCAAGCTCGAGAAGCCGTCGGCAATCCAGCACCTTCACGAGATCATCGAGCTCGCCGATGGGCTGATGGTCGCGCGCGGCGACCTCGGCGTCGAGATGCCTCCAGAGGATGTGCCAAGCGTGCAAAAGCAGGTGGTTCACGCCTGTCGGGCTGCCGGAAAGCCCGTTGTCGTGGCGACGCAGATGCTCGAATCGATGATCACAGCGCCGACGCCGACCCGGGCGGAAGCCTCTGATGTCGCGACCGCGGTCTACGAGGGAGCGGACGCGGTTATGCTCTCCGCCGAGACCGCAGCGGGACGCTATCCGGTCGAATCGGTTGCGATGATGAGCCGCATTGCCTGTCGGGTGCAGGAAGATCCGCTCTATTACTCGATGCTCGAGAGCACACGGATCGAGCACGAGCATACGGCTTCGGATGCGATCAGCGCCGCGGCCTGCCAGGTCGCGCATCTGGTGGACGCGGCGGCGATCGTTTCCTACACGACCTCGGGCGCAACCGCCCTTCGCGCCGCACGTGAGCGACCGGAGGCTCCAATCCTGGTGCTGACGTCGAATCTCGCCACAGCACGCCGTCTCTCGGTTTTGTGGGGCACGCATTGCGTGCACACCAGCGACGTCAAGAACTTTGCCGACATGGTGCAGAAGGCGGTGAGGATCGCGCATCGCGAGAACATCGCGGAGGTCGGCCAGCGGGTCGTCATCACCGCCGGGGTTCCATTTGGGACCCCCGGTGCAACAAATATCCTCAGGATCGCCTGGATCGATCATTAAAGTTCGCCTTTTCCGAGAGGAGCACGCGAACCTGGCCGAATCGTTAGCCTGAATTTGCAGGCTGGATTCAGGCAAGAGCGAAACCACCAACGCCGACTCGCGTATTTGACGAAGAACTAGGCGAGCCATCATCGATTTGTTCCGCGCTATCAAAGGGTGTTACACCTTGGAAGCGATGGAAGCGGGTGAGTGGCGATCCGTCTTGCCGCTTGCGCCGTCGGGAGCAAGCTTCGCGGCATCGGTATCATGGATCTGTCAGTCGTCGTCCCGGTAAAGAACGAGGCCGACAACATTGCCCCGCTCGTCGGCGAGATCCGCAATGCGCTCGACGGTTTGGTCGAATATGAAATTGTCTATGTGGATGACGGCAGCAGTGATGCGACCGTCGCCGACATCTTGCAGCTCGCAGCCAAAATGCCGCAGCTGCGATTGGTGCGTCACGCACGAAATTGCGGACAGAGTGCGGCGATCCGCACCGGCGTCCGGGCGGCGCGTGCGGGCTGGATCGCGACGCTCGATGGGGACGGGCAGAACGACCCGGCCGACATCCCGGCGATGTGGCGTCTGGTTCGGCACGCTTCGGCAGGACCAGCGTTGATGATTGCCGGTCATCGCAGCAGGCGGCGAGACCCTTGGTCGAAGCGATGGGCGTCGCGCATCGCCAACCCGATCCGCGGCCGGCTTCTCGGGGACCGAACTCCAGACGCCGGTTGCGGTCTAAAGCTGTTTCCGCGCTCGCTGTTTTTGGATCTGCCCTACTTCGACCACATGCACCGATTTATTCCGGCGCTGGTGTTGCGCGAAGGCGGAACGGTCCGTTCGGTGCCGGTCAATCATCGCCCGCGGCGCAAGGGGACGTCGAAATACGGCATTTTTGACCGTTTGGGCGTCGGCATCATTGATCTGTTCGGCGTCATGTGGCTGCAACGCCGCACCACTCGTCCACGCCTCTTGGACGAGGCGGTGCCAGACGCGGACGCCACTGCGCGCCTTCCGGCGGTGTCAATGCCACGATGACGGCTAAAGGCACCCCGATGGCGACCCCCGACCTGCCTCTTGTCGGCGTCCGTCGGACCCTAAGGCTTGGGCTGCTCGGTTTACTCGCCATCGGGGTCGCGTCGGCTTGGCGTTGGCGGGGGGGCCTCGACCCGACCACGATTACGGCGGCGATCGACCGCTACCCGGCAGTCCCGTTTGGGTTCCTCGCCTTGCACATCGCAGCCAGCTTGCTGTTCGTCCCGCGTACGCTGCTGGCGATCGTCGCCGGGTTGCTGTTCGGTATGGGATGGGGAATTGTTTGGGCTGCATTAGGCAGCGTCGCCGGTGGGGTGGCCGGATTTCTGGTAGCGCGATACATCAATTCGGGCCTGATCGACCTCCGACGCCTCGGGCCCGTCGTCGGGCGGGTTGAGCGGGGTGGCTGGCGCGCAGTCGCCATGCTCCGGCTGATCCCGGTGATGCCACACAGCGTGGCCAACTACGCGCTGGGACTGACACAATTGCCGCTAGGTGCCTACACGCTCGGATCGCTGCTCGGCCAATTGCCGATGACGATCGCCTATGTCGATCTCGGCGCGGCCGGGGAGCGCCTGATGCTTGGCAGCGCGAGGTGGCTCGAGCCGACCCTAATTGGCCTTGCGGCCCTGACCCTATCGCTCTTGATTCCGGTTATCGCCCGGCGACGGCCCGGCTAACCGGCTGAAAGCGCCTTCGGCGCCGGCCCACCTGTGGCCCAGTCGAGGAGCTCGACCGTGTGCACTACCGGCACGTCACAACCCGGGGCAAGCTGAGTGATGCAGCCGATATTGCCAGTCGCGACGAGATCGGAGCGGGTGCCGGCGATGTTGGCGAGCTTGCGGTCACGCAGGGCTGTCGCGATCTCCGGCTGCAATAAATTATAGGTTCCGGCCGAACCGCAGCAGAGATGCCCCTCCGGCACGTCGATCGGTTCGAAGCCCGCCACGGCGAGGAGCGCCTTTGGCCCGGCATGGAGGCGCTGTCCGTGCTGCATCGAGCAGGCGGAGTGATAGGCGACCCGCCGTTTGGCTGCGCCGGCGGATAGTGTCGGCGGGGAGAGCCCGAGCGTTTCAACCACCTCGGTGACATCTCGGGCGAGAGAGGCGATCCGCGCGGCCTTCTCGGCATAGTGCCGATCCTCGCGCAGCATAAAGCCGTAATCCTTGACCGTCGTGCCGCAGCCCGATGCGTTGATCACGATCGCGTCGAGCCCCGAGGCGAGGCGTTCGCGCTCCCAAGCGTCGATGTTGGCGCGCGCGAAACCGAGTGTGGGCGCCTGCTGGCCGAGATGATGGGTGAGCGACCCGCAACAGCCGCTGCCTTTTGCGACCACGACTTCGCAACCGTGGCGGGTCAGCAAACGGATCGTCGCCTCGTTGATTTCGGGCGCCAGCACTTTCTGGGCGCACCCGGGCAAGAGGGCGACCCGCATTCGCCGCTCGCCTGCGGCCGCGAAGACGCCTGGGCGATCGGTCGGCGAGGCAGGCCGAGCCGAGGAGGGCGCCAGCGCAAATAGCGGTGCGAGCCGGCCGGGCAGAAAGTTCGAAAACGGCTTGGCGATAGCCGCGCAACGAAGCGAGAGGCGGAACAGCAGCGGCCGTGACAGAACGGTGCCGAGAAATATCCGTAGCACGCGCTCGTCCCACGGCCGACGGTAGTTCTCTTCGATCCAGCGTCGCGCGTGGTCGACGAGGTGCATGTAGTTGACGCCGGATGGGCAAGTCGTCATGCACGACAGGCAGGAGAGGCACCGGTCGATATGCTTGACCGTATCGGCGGTGACCCGCTCGCCGCTCGCGAGCATGTCTTTGATCAAGTAGATGCGGCCGCGTGGACTGTCGAGCTCGTCGCCGAGCAGGACATAGGTCGGGCAGGTCGCGGTGCAAAACCCGCAATGGGTGCAGTTCCGCAGCACCTTCTCGGACGCTGCAATGTCCGGATCGGCGAGTTGCTCCGCGGTGAAGTCTGTCCGCATGGGCTCAGCCCCGCTCGACCGCCCGCTTGCTGACGCGCGCGATAGCCCTCGTCAAAACCGTGGCAAATCTGGGAAGGGCAGCCGGCCGGCGTGGACGTGGAGGCGGCCGAGTTCGGCGCAGCGGTGCAATTGCGGAAACACCTTGCCTGGATTGAGCATGCCGTCGGGGTCGAACGCGCATTTCAGCCGTTGCTGGTGCGCCAAGTCGCTCTCGTCGAACATCGTCCCCATCAGGTCGCGCTTCTCGATCCCGACGCCGTGCTCGCCAGTCAGGACACCGCCGACCTCGACGCAGAGTTTGAGGATATCGGCGCCAAAGGCCTCGGCACGCTCGACCTCGCCGGGCTTGTTGGCATCGTAAAGAACGAGTGGGTGAAGATTGCCGTCGCCGGCATGAAAGACATTTGCCACCGCGAGCCCGTGCCGGTCCGAAAGCCCCCGTATTCGGCTCAAAACCTCGGCCAATCGCGCGCGCGGGATCGTGCCGTCCATGCAATAATAGTCGGGCGAGATGCGCCCGACCGCTGGGAAGGCGGCTTTGCGCCCTGACCAGAAGGCGAGCCGCTCCGCCTCGTCGCGGCTGAGTCGGATTTCAGTGGCGCGGTGCTCGCCCGCGATCGTCTCGACATTGTCGATCAAATGTTCGACCTCGGCCGCCGGGCCGTCGAGCTCAACAATGAGCAACGCCTCTACATCCAGCGGATAGCCGACGTTGACGAAAGCCTCGGCGGCGTGGATCGCCGGGCGATCCATCATCTCCATGCCGCTCGGAATAATTCCGGCGCCGATCACCGCGGCAACGCATTTGCCGGCATCCTCGGTCCTGGCAAAGCCGATCAGCAGCGCTCGCGCCGTTGTCGGCGTCGGCAGGATACGCACGGTAACCTCGGTGACGACCCCGAGGAGCCCTTCGGACCCGGTCATCACACCAAGCAGGTCGTAGCCCCCGGCATCGATGTGCTTCCCGCCGAGGCGGATCACCTCGCCATCCATCAACACCATCTCGATCCCGAGGACATTGTTCGTCGTGACCCCGTATTTGAGGCAGTGCACTCCCCCGGAATTCTCGGCTACGTTACCTCCGATCGTGCAGGCAATCTGGCTCGATGGGTCGGGCGCGTAATAAAAGCCGGCCTTTTCAACGGCTTGGGTGATCGCCAGATTGGTGACGCCGGGCTGAGCAACGATGCATCGGTTGTCGTAATCGATATCGAGGATGCGGTTGAACTTGGCCATGCCGAGCAGCACGGCGTCGGCCAGCGGCAGCGCACCACCGGAAAGCGAGGTACCGGCGCCGCGTGGTACGATTTTGACCCCGTTTTTCTGGCAATACCGCAGCACTGCCGCGACCTGATCGACATACGACGGCAGGACCACGACCATCGGCAGCTGGCGATAGGCGGTCAGCCCATCGCTTTCATAGGCTCGGCGTTCGGCCTCGGAAACGATGACACCTTCGCCCGAAACGATCTGCCGCAGTACCTCGACAATCTCTGCGCGGCGTTGCAGAACCGCGTCATCCGGCGCCGGAATCTTCATCGAGGGGTTCCGCCGGATTTGGCGACGCTCGGCTCAGCCCTGGCGCGCTTTATATCGCGGATTGGCCTTGTTGATGATGAACGCGCGCCCCTTTCGGCGCACGATGCGGCAGTTCTTGTCCCGTTTCTTCAGAGACTTCAGCGAATTGACGATCTTCATGCCCTTGTCCTTCGACGAGGGCACGAACATAGGAAGGTGGGTCGGCGAAGTCAAACCCAGCCGGCCGAATGGTCGAGGTCAGGATTCACCAACTGAACTCCTCTCATGACCCGGCTGCGGCGAGGTTGGGCTCGCGGCGGCGCGGCTCAGCGACATCGTTGCGGCCGGAGAGGAAGGTTCGGATGTTGCGCGTCGCCTGGCGCAGGCGCTGACGGTTCTCGACGAGGGCGATGCGCACGAACCCCTCGCCGTATTCGCCAAAGCCGATCCCCGGCGCAACTGCGACATTAGCGCGCTCGAGCAAGAGCTTCGAAAAGGCCAAGCTGCCGATCGCCTGAAAGGCCGAGGGGATCGGCGCCCACGCGAACATCGTCGCTTCGGGTTCGCGGATCTCCCAACCGGCCTGGCACAAGCCGTCGATCAACACGTCACGACGGGCTCGATAGCGCTCGCGGGTCTCGATGATGCAGTCCTGCGGACCGTTCAGCGCCGCAGTGGCCGCCACCTGGATCGGCGTAAAGGCGCCATAGTCGAGGTAGGATTTGACCCGCGCCAGCGCCGCGATCAGCCGCGCATTGCCGACGGCGAAACCGATGCGCCAGCCGGCCATCGAATAGGTCTTGCTGAGAGAGGAAAACTCGACCGCGATCTCGCGGGCGCCGGGGACCTCGAGGATCGAGGGCGGAGGCTTGCCGTTGAAGTAGATTTCGGCATAGGCAAGATCGGACAACACGATGATGTTGTGCCGACGGCAGAACGCAACGATCTCGCCGAAGAAATCGAGATCGACGGTCTGCGCAGTCGGGTTGGCCGGGAAGTTGAGGACGATCGCGAGCGGTGCCAGAATGCTATGTTGAACCGCTTTTTTGAGCTCGCCAAGTAAGTCGAATTCCGGGCCGACCGGCACGTGGCGCACCGAAGCGCCGGCCATTATGAACCCGAAGGCGTGGATCGGGTAGCATGGGTTCGGGACGAGGACGATGTCGCCCGGCGCGGTGATCGCCTGGGCGAGATTGGCGAGCCCTTCCTTTGAGCCGAGAGTGACGATTACCTCATGTTCCGGGTCGACCTCGACCTGGAAGCGCCGCGCGTAATAGGCGGCACAGGCGCGGCGCAGGCCGGCGATGCCGCGCGATACCGAATAGCCGTGCGTTCTCGGGTTCTGCACCGCTTCGACGAGCTTGGCGACGATGTGGGGTGGCGTCGGCCCGTCAGGATTGCCCATGCCGAGATCGATGACGTCGCGTCCGGCGGCGCGCGCCTTGGCTTTCAGCGCGTTGACCTCGGTAAAGACATAAGGGGGAAGGCGCTTGATGCGGTAGAATTCTTCAGACATGGCGGCTCGACGCGATTTCGACGCCGAAGTCTAGGCCGGCTGCTGCGCGTTTGGCGAGCGCGATGGTGTCACAGAGCGAAGGTTTACATCTCCTGCCCGCTGACTGATGCTCGCGGCCGGAGCTTTGTTCCTGACTCACACATGGGCCTGACCGAGACGACTGTCACCCTCGGCGCCTGCGCGGTGCTACTCGTCGTCGCGGTCGTGCTCGATCGCCGGCCTTACCGGCCGGGCAAGCTCAACTACATTCCGCTGATGATCATATGCCTGGCGGCGTGTCTGGTTCTGGGCCGCCACCTTTTGACTTTAATTCGACAGGAGTGAACCGCGGTTGAGCAACCGGGTCAGGTATCGGGTTTAGCGGCAGAATCGGAGGTCGTCGCGCTCGTTCTCGTAATCCTCCATCGCTTGATGGAGGACGTTGTCAGCCGGTAGGGCGCGTAATGCCTCCGAGATCTTCTTCAGAGTAGCCTCGTCGTAAGCGACCAGTTTGGGGCATTGGCACGCCGTCGACCGCGTGCTGCCGCAACCGGTCACGACCAGAAGCGCGGTAAAGACCGCGACCGTTAACCCCACCCTCGAATCCATGCAAGTGCTCCTGCCGCCCCACGGCACGATGACCAGAGCCCCTCACGTGATCAAGCACGAAACAAATGGCTCAGGCGGCAATCGTCACCCACGCGGCTGCAATCGGCGTCCGAGCTGGACCCGCACGTCGTTCAGTATGTCGGTCACATGAGAGATCGCCGAACGCATCTCGGCCTGAAATTCATGCACCTCGCGGTGCTGGTCGTCAATGGCGTGCTCGATCGTGGCGATGCGCAATTCATGCTCGCTGACTTTGACCGTGAGGTCAGCTCGCACCTGTTGAATATCCGACCGGAGGCTCAAATAGCTCGTGATCGCCCCCCCGCCGATAGTCACCAAAATGACGGCGGCCTGAAGCAGATGCCCGAAATTGATTTCGGGACTGAACCTCGGCCATAGCCGCTTGTCGTCGGTCATCTTCCCCGTCCGACGATCCTGATTCCGCCGGGGCCGAAGCTCAGCGTCTTGGTCTCGCCGCCGACGTGCAGGCTGCACTCACCAGTGGTCTCGTCGGCGGTTACGATTTCGCCCGGGACATCGGTGTAGTTGTCGGTGCGAACGATCTTCCAACGGCGCTTGTCGTCGCTACTGTGCCATGATTCGAGCTTCAAGGGAGCCTCTCTCTGACGGGTGACTGTTGTAGTTCCAGACGAAGGTGTCGTTCACTGCGATCCGACGAGAGTCCAGGCGAGGTTGGCCAACGTAGCGTCGGGCGATACCGGCGCCACTATGGTCAAAACGTCGCCCGCCATGAAGGTCGTCGCCGAAGCCATCGTAAACGTCGCCGTCGTCGCGCCGGCGGCGAAGACCATGGTTCCGGCATTCGAGCCGTTCTTCCGGATGCTGTAGGTCGTGGTCGCTGTAGCGGCAAGGCCGGCCGTCCCCTGGCTGCCGGTCAGCCCGGTAGGGAACTTAACGGTGCCGGCGAAAGACATAGCGCTGGATGACAAGGTTGGCCGTCGTCGGGCCGGTGAAGGAACCACTAACCGTGGTCGCGACCGACGCCTTGCCGGAGCCGGTAACCGTGTAGGTATAGGCCGGCACCGAAGCGAGGTTCTGCGCACCCCCGCCGATGATATTGTTAGACGGAAATTTCAGATAAATGGTCTGACCGATCAGAGTACCGGGATACGGGAAGCGGCCGATCGACTGGTCGATTCGCGCGAATTGCGTCCCGACCGGATGACTCGCCGCAGCTGTGCTATAGGCACCGCGGTAGAGCGTCGATAGATTGTAGTGATAGGCGCTCGTCAGGCTCGCGGACTGATAGGAAAAGAGCTCACCGCCTACATAGCACAGGGTGACGAGGTTCGCCGCGTCGGTGGCGGAGACCGAGAACAGCTGACCGCGGCTCTCGGTCAAATCGACCGAACAGGTGTCGGTGGTATCCGGACTGCCGCCGCTGTTGCCGATCGTCGCGGCCAAAACACCCTGTACCGCCGGGCCAGAAACCGTGCCTGCAAAGGCATAAGAACTACTGTCGCTCGAGATCCAGACTTGGGCGCCGCCCCAATTTGGGCCGCCTGACAGTGCGATCCAGATTTCGAGATCGCCCGACAATAACGCCGCCGGTAGCTTGAAAATCAGCGGCGTGTTGACATCACCGTGCGGGGCGCTCCAGTTCGGCACGAACCCGCCGACCGCGCTGCCACTCGCCTGCTTCACGGCTGGAGCCGCAGTGCCGCCGCCCACCCCGAGGATCAAGGGCGAGGCGGGTGGCGAATAATTGGCCGGCGGGTAAAGGACGGTCGGCGAATAAGCGCCAAAGAAATCTTCGGCAGTGATCGACAGCATGCCTTCGTCGTCTTCTTCGACGGCGGTGATCCACACTGTCAAGGCGCTGGCGCCAAGCCGTGAATCGGTGATCTGAAACCAGGTCCATCGGCTCCAACAAAATGTATTTCCAGCCGAGCTTGAAGGTATAGGTGTTGCGGTAGAGAAGCTGGCGCTGCAACAGCAGCTGGGCGACCATGCCACCCACATAGAGTGGGTCGGTGATCAAGCGCACCTTGGTACTCGTATCGCGCCGCACCCCGTAGACGTCGATTGAACCTTGGTCGAATGCCTCGGCGACCGCTGTGTTGTAGTTATTCTGTCGATCGAGACACTCGACCTCGATCATGTTGTTGGCATCGGCCGGGGTCGACCGCACGATGTGCAGAGGATCATCGGTGAAGCCGTCGGTTATCGGCGCCGCGCCGGAACGCAACGCTGGACCGCCAGGCGTGACACCGAGATTGATCCCGACACTCGATTCCTGAACGATGTAGTCGTCCTCGCCGAGGCTGTAGACCGGCGTTGTGTTCGGCGCGAAAGTGTTGGTCGTCGTCGCGCCGATCCCGCCGGCAGAGATCCCGCCCGATTGGCCGATCGTCGTGTTGCCTGTCGGATTTGACTGGATGACCATAACCCTGGCGGGACCGACGCCTGACCCGAGGATGCCAAACCCGAGGAGGTTGGGGTCGGCGTTAACGGCTTGGGCGAGCCCGCCCATCGCCCCCGGCATCTGTAGATTCGCCAAGGTCGTGTAGGTGACCATATAGGGCACGCCGCTCTGTAATGCGGGGTCCGTAAAGGTCAGGCTGATCGTGTCGCCGCCCGCCTGCGTCGGCGCCCCGCCAAAGCTCGCCAGAGTAAAGGCGTTGGTGACCGGATGGTTGCCGAACCGGCGATTGGCCCCTGGCATACCCCCATGATAATGAGGCCGAATACATTACTGCTGGCCGCCGCCTGCGGGGGCGTAGCAGTTATCCCTGATCTCGCGGGGAATTGGGAGGTGGGCATTCGGAACGCGCGTCCTGGCGCGATAGTTATCTGCCTGGAAGCAACCCGACAAAATATTCTCGCAGGAGATATACTGCAGCCAAAACTCCCATAGCGCTTACGCCAAGCCGAATCAAAACTTTACCCGTTGATCTGCCAACCCTCAACATTATGATGAGCGTTTCTACATTCTCGACCAGCCGGGCGAGATCGATTTCATCTGCCCGCCAAATTAAGAAGTAGCAATTAGGGTCCATCCCACATTGGCGAGTGCGGTGTCATGCGTCGCTGGGGCGACAACGGTCAGTGCGTCGCCGGCAGCAAATGATGTCGGGCTCGCCATTGTAAATGTTGCGGTTGTCGCGGGCGATGCGGCAAACACCATCGTCCCAACCGTGCTACCGTTTTTTTTGATGCTGAACGTCGTGGTCGAATTGGCTGCCGTCCCGGCGTGACCGAAACTCCCCTCCATGCCTATAGGGAACGTGTAGCTTCCCGCGAAGACGTAAGTTTGCAGAAGCTGGGCGTCGCCCATAGCGCCAGCTTCTGAACCCGCGATGGCGATCGTCAAAGCCGCCACGCCGGCGCCCGTGATGGTGTACGGATAGGTGGTGACGCTGCCTGATGCCTGTTGGCCGCCCCCCGTCTGATTGAACGAGAGAAACTGGAAATAGACAGTTGATCCGATCCAGCTGGACGGATATGCGAATCGCCCGACCTGCGGGCCCAGAAGGGCGAAATTCGATCCCGCGGCGTGAGCCCCGACGGTCGACCCGTAAGCCCCGCGATACAGTGTGGTGAGGTTGTAGTGATCGGTCCCGGCGGTCGGCGTTGCCGTCTTGTACGACATCAGCTCGCCATTCAGATAGCACAGCGAAATGAAGTTTGCTGCGTCCTGCGTCGTCACGCTGGCGAGCTGGCCTCTGCTCTCGCTCAAATCGACCGGCAAGGTATCAGCGGTGTCGGGGTTTGATCCCCCAAAGCTCGGGAGGCTTGCCGTCAAAAACCCCATTACCGAATTGCCGTTGACCGGCCCGACGTTGCCATAGGGGCCCGCGGCCGAGCTCGCGACCGTCACTTCTGCACCGCCCCAATTCGGTCCGCCGCTCAGGGCAAACCAGATTTCGAGATCGCCCGTAAGGAGGGCTGCAGGTGGCTCAAATATGATCGGAGGGTTGATGTTCCCCGGATTAGAGTTCCAGGTCGGCGGCCCACCACCGGCCGCCGTGCCGCCGGCCTGTTTGTTTGCCGGCGCGGCGGTACCCCCACCAAACCCCAGCACGGTCGGCGTGGGCTGCGGCACATAGTTTGCTGGCGGATAAAGGACGGCTGGCGAATATGCGCCGAAAAAATCTTCAGCCGTGACGGTCAACAGCCCCTCTTCGTCTTCCTCCACCGCAGTGATGCGCACCGTCAACGCGTTCGCCCCCATCCTCGTATCGGTGATCTGGACGAGGTCCATTGGCTCCAGCAACGCGTACTTCCAGCCAAGGTTGAAGGTGTAGGTGCTGCGGTAAAAGAGCGATCGCTGGAGCATCAGCTGCGCCACGATGCTCCCCACGTAATACGGATCCGTTACGGCGTCCCCACGCACGGAGGTGTCCCGCCTGATGCCGTAGAGGTCGATCGACGCCTGATCGAACGCTTCCGCCATCGAACTATTGTAGGAATCGCCCCGGTCGCTGCACTGCACCTCGATCATATTGTTGGCGTCAGCCGGGCTCGATCGCACGATATGCAACGGATCGTCGGTGAAGCCGCCCGTTATGGGCGTCGCGCCCGCGCGCAGCGAATCTCCGCCAGGGTTCGGTCCCGTAAAGCTCCCGACGCTCGACTCCTGAACGATGTAGTCGTTTTCGCTGAGGCTGTAGATCGGTTGCGTAACCGGCGTGAAGGTGTAGGTCGTGGGACCGTCGAAGGGCGCGGTACCGATCCCGCCGCCGCCCGTGGCGGCAAACGACGTGTTGCCCGTGGGATTGCCCTGGACAATCATCATCGAAAAGGCCGAAGCGTTTCCTGCGTGAATGCCAAAATTCGTCAGCACGGAGAGGGCATTTATTGCCCCCGCCAGCCCCGCCATGGCGGCCGACATCTGCTGATTGGCCAACGTCGTGTACGTCGCCGTTACGGGCGTACTCCCGTTCAATGCCGGGTCGGTGACGGTCAGCGCGATGGTGTCGCCGCCGGCTTGCGTCGGTCCTCCGGTGAAATTGGCGATCGTGAACGCATTCGTGACCGGCATATCCCCGTATGGGAGGATCTTCAGAAGATTGCCCGACCACACGATGGCGCTATTCGTCAGTTTGACAATGCTGTCCAGGTAGGTGTTAGCCGCCAGCAGGGTGTCGATCTTTGGCGAAAGCGCTATCCCGAGGGCCTGGCAATAGGACCGCCAGAGCGCGAGCGTGTCAAGATTAGCCGATGGAAAATTTGCCCCGTACCGAAGATTAGTCAAGAAATCCGTAACGATTGACGCCGGGTTAGCGTCGGCGCCGTTTGGCCCATCGGTGAACGCCGAGATGATTTCGAAAGAGAAGTTCGGCAATGTCGCCATGTTGCCGAGCTGGTAAATGCCTAACACCACTGCGGCTGTGGCCGAATATGAGATCGCCTTGGCGGGGTGATTAGTCTCCCAAAACGAATCAACCGCCTGGCCGTCAGTGCCAAAGAGGACGTTGATGTAACTCGCCGGCGCCGTCTCGGTCACGCCGACGTTTTTGTCTGCCCACGCAGTACCGATGTTCTCGATCGGTCCTTGGCACAGCCCAAGGATAAAGGAAGCGGAGTACATGTATTGCTGCGAGCCGCCCTTGCCTCCACCGCCGCCCTTGCCACCCTTGCCGCCGCTCGCACTACTGGCCGTAGCTTTGAAATCGTCGTAATCGAGCAAATTCGGCGCTAGGCGATTGTTTCCATACATGAGCGGGATGACGCCGCCGCGCTGCGAGGTCTGGAATTGCAGCGACCCAACGGCGCGCGATTGCTTCGCGTTGGTGCCGCTGGAACCGAGAATGCCGCCCATGCGTCACCTGAACGCGTCAAAGAAACGAACGGCCCGCTTCGCCAAATTCGGTTGTATGGCGTCATAACGCAGCACGCCGGCTTTATGCCAAGCGTGGATCAGCCGCGGCCACTCGGTGACGATCGCCCCGTGAGAAAAACACCGGCCAAATCGAAAGAGCGCAATGTCAGCCGGCTGGGGCGGCCCCTCGATCTCGCGCGCGTAGCGCGACAGCCCATTCAGATAGAGCTCATCCCCACGGTGCAGGTGCCAATCGGGAGGATAGAATTCCAGATCGACGTGCGGGATCAGCCCGACCGCCTCATAGACCTCCGCAAGCAACGTCAGACAATCGACGCCGCGTCCCTTGACCCTCCCGAGGTGATGATAAGGAGTCCCCAGCCAAGTTTCGACTTCGGCGAGAACCGCTGCGCGGCGCTGATCGATCATTGCGCACCCCACCTTAGACAGCCGTCTCTGGGGTCGGGATGTACGGCATTCCGCCAAAGTGCACCGCGTTGTTGAAAACGGTGGTGCATGTCCCCAGGGTCCGATCGCAACCAGGCAGGATTTGGAACTGATCGCCCGGCTGAACCGCGGCCAGAAAGGCCAGCTTGCAGCCGACGGTGGCGCCGCTCGTGAATGCGGAGATCGTGCGGCTATAGCCGGCATTTGCTCCCGTGACACCGATGATGGTCCCCTGCGCATAAGGCGTGCTCGTCACCGGCGCGCCCTGGATGACGGTCGTGGTCGACCCCGCGGCGGCGGTGAACGTCAGGGCGAGGCTCGACCGGTTGAACAGGCACATCGGGTCGCCGAAGACATGCGAGCAGCTCGATTGCCACAGTCGCCGCGGCATCTGGATATTCAAAAGCTCGAGGTGCGACCGACATTTCATGTCAATCCCGGTGCGGCTGCAATCGATGTCGGAGATGCGCCCAGAGAACAGGATTACCGTTCCGGCGCTGGTGTCGCCATAGCCGCCCCCGTCAGCACCCATAAAGGCGCGTTCCAACTGCAACAGTGCGCCGTCAAACTGTCCTTGCCACGCGGCCTCGAGGAACGACGTCGAGCCGACGAGGTCGGTCATCTCCGGGTAGATCTTGATGTCGAGCTCGTCGACCTGGGTGCCGATCACGATCTTGGTTTTCGAGCGTTCGAATTTTGGCCCGGCCGCGAACAGGTACCCATTGGCGACGATCGGCGTCGGCGCTGCCGAATAACGCAGGATCGTCGCGCCGCCGACCAGGGTGAAGGTGTAAAGGTCGGCCATAATGAATTGTTCGCCGCTGTTGAGCAGCGCAATCAGGGCGGTCGAAGCAGGCTTCATGGCCGCACCGAGATGAACGTAAGCTTTTTCAGCTGCCACAGCTGAAACATGAAATTCTCGAAAGCATAGCTGTCGTCGATAAACCGACATCGAAAGTAATAGCTGTAGTCGGCGGTGATTATCAGCCCGCTACCCGGCGTCGTCCTGAACGTCACCAATCCGGTGTTCGGATCTACGCTATAAGTTCCCGGGCTTTGGGTAATGCCGTCGAGGTAAACCGCACCGACGACGTTAGGCGCCACGATTGGTTCCAGAAAACCGCCGCCGGGCAGCGTTGCGCCCATCGCCCGCTGCAGTTGGAACACGGTCGCACTGGCGTTGCCGACGCCGATCTGCTGCCCGGTGACCTGATCATCGCTCGGGTCCCGAAACAGGAACGTGCCGAAGGCGCCCTGGCAGAGCAGGAAGAATCCCATCAAGGTTCGCAGCTCGTCGTAGCCGGCTGCCGGGTTGTCACGCAATAGATCAAAGACCAGCGTAAACTCCCAAAGCGGGTAGGGATAATCGAGCGCTCTCAATTCCCGCCCGGACACCGCTCGCTGGATGCGGGTCTGAAAGGTCGGTGTTTTGGTGACGCTCCAGGCGAGACCAGGCAGTGACGGGAAAACTCCTATGTCGCCCATCAGCTCGTCCGTAGCATCGATCCGTTACGCATGGCGTTGTTGATCGCTGTGACAAGCGCACTCCCGTTGCTGCGAAAAAACCGCGCCACGTCCTGGCTATCCATCGCTGAGACGCCAAAGTTGACGACAACGGGGGCACCGCCGCCGCTTGCACTGGCGCCGTTAGGCGCGGCAATCAAGTTCTGCAAACCCTGAGAGATATTCGCAGGCAGCACCATCTCATTACTGTGCAGCTGCGCGAGCACGCCTCCCGGCCCGAGGCTCGGCACTGCCCACCCGCCCTGCGCGCTCGGCACGATGCCTCCATGCTCAAAGCCGAACAGAGTGCCGATCCCCTTGAAGAGGCTGCCAAGGATACCCCCAGAGCCGAACAGGCTGCCGAGTCCCAAGCTGTCGGCGATGCCGCCGCCCACCACCTCCTCGCCGGCGCCGGTAAGACCCCCCGAGAAGTCCTGATCTCCGCCGCCCCCAAGAAGACTAGCGCCGAAGAGATTACCAATTTGCCCAAAGACACCCTTCACCGCTGAGTTGATGAACTCGGCGATGATCGACTGTGCCAGGTTGGCGAGCGCCTTCTGCACCGTCGTCGTTCCCAGAATGATCCCGGTAACAGACGTATCGATCGCGCGCTCGATCGGCGCAACGAGGTCGTCCCACGCCTGTTTGTTCGCTTCGGCCAGTTTGGTATCAAGCGCTTGGACCTCGCCGACGTACTTCTCGTAGGCAAGCTCCTGCTCCTCGATTAGCTTTTGCTGCGTCTGGACATCGTTCTGTGCCGCGTCGAGCTTCTTCTCGTAATAGGCCTGATCGTAAGACCATTTGAGGTCGAGGAGATCTTGCTCCTGCCGGACCTGCTCGGTGGCTGAAATTTGGCCGAGCGCGGCCTCGTTATCGATCGCCGCCTTGTAGTTGGCGAATTTCGCATCGGCGACCTTCTGATCGGCGTTGACCTGGTCGAGCTGATCGCGTTCGGCTTGCACGGCGAGCTGCTTTTCGAGCTCGTAAATGTTGCGTTCGACCGCCAAACGGGCATTCGATCCGGCTTCGGTGAGCGCCAGCTTATCCTGCCAAAATGCTAGCTCTTCGTCCCTCGATTGTCCGAAGAAGCTTTGCTCGGCTACCAGCTGTTCCTGCAGCTCCGCGCGCCACGCCGACACGCTGGCGGAACCGGCCCCGCCGCGAGCAGGGGCGGTTGCGTTCGAACGCGCTGCTCCCTGACTGGAATTGCGGCCGTCCGTGCCGCCACTGTTTGGCATTAGGTTATTGCCTACCTGCCCCGCGAGGCCTGCGGCCTTGGACTGGAGCGCGCCGATGCTGGATCCGACCTGCCCTGCGGCGACGTTGATCTGCGATTGCGCCTGCTGAGCGGCGGCTCCGAGCCCCGCGAACTGGGCCCGCATTGCATCCGTGGCCACCTGAACGGAATTTGACGCAGCCTCCATTCCGGATTGGAGGTCGTCGGTTTGGGCGCTGATAACGACGCTGGTTTCAATGTCGCCCATAATAGTCCCTCAGTGACCTGGGCACCCGACGGTGCTCAACGCTCGCCCCTTGTGGCGCTCTGCGAGCTTCAATCGCTACTTCTCACTCGCCGCCGGAGCTCAGAGAAATCGAGCACCACCCCGGGTAGTCCGGCATGAACGTCGCCCGCCCCAAATCCGGGGCCGAGCTCGGCTAGGATCGTTTGGAGATCCGAGCTCGGCGCGCGGGCCGGAGGGGAACCGGCAGAAGGTACCGGCTTGCGCTGATGTTTGCCGGCGCCGAGATATGCCCCGACCAAGATGTGAACCGGCGGATGCTCGGCCCAATATGCCGTCAGCTCTTCGAAATCGAAGAGCGTCATTTCGTCGATTACGGGGTAGCTGTAGCCGCAGGCGGTGGCGAGAAGGCCATAGATACGTCCCCAGCCGTCCGCGCCGCCCGGACCAAGTCCGACGGTCTCGCGGTTGTCAAGCCTGCCCCCGGGCTGGTCCCGGGGGCCGATGCTTCCCCCAGCCGGTCATCACGCAGCTTCAACCCTGAGCCGGTAAGCACCGAATTCAGCACGGCACTGGCATTGCCAAGATCGAGCAGATTCTCGACCATGTCTGCGGTTGCCTCAGGGTAATTGCGTTGCAGTGCCACGGTGACAATTTCGACGAGCACGCTGATCTGCGTCTCGCCCATTGAAGCGCCGATCTCGGTCAATTGCCGCACCTTGGGCATCAGCCGACGGAGCTGGCCGAGAGTGAGCGGCGGAACCAACCAATCCCGGCCACCCATCGCGATCGTCACCCCGGGAAGCATCACTCCACCGTACTTAGATAGCCGATCGTGCCCGAGGCATCGGCGAAGGCCGAGAAGTCGAGCTCCTGGATTGTCCAATCGTCAACTTTGGTCGGCAGCGACAACTTGTTGGCCATGCAGGCGTTGAGACGCAAGGCCGTCCCGCTGCCGGCGTAGTTGGTGTAGAAAGTCGCCTTGAAGGTCGGCGTCGTTCCCATCACTTGGTTCGTGATCGTGAGCTTGCTGCCTGACGTCGTGAGGTTGTAAGTATACGAGATCAAAACGGCAGCACTCGCATCGGCGGACGAAAAAGTATAGATGCCCGTAGCAAAGTTTACGGAGTACTGACCGGCTCCAGAAGGGGTCGCCACTCGATTGAAGCGCTTGCCGCTGGCGGCGTAGACGACGCCAAGGTCGTCGTTGTAATTGGTTGCGTTGGCGACAGTCACTGTGTAAGGCGTCACAGCCGGGATGCTGGCAGCCTCGAGCTGGGATACCGCAAATTGGCCGGTAGCCGGAGTAAGGCCAAAAAAGATGTCGGAGTACAGCAATCCGAGAATCTGGGCGAACTTTGCCTTACCGGTGATCTTGCCCTGGCCCCGCGCTATTGCCACCGGGAACTGAAGTTGGCCGTACAGCGGCTTATCGGTCCAATCGAAATCAATCTGGATATCCTGGAGCACGCCGAACTGGCGCGGGCCAATCCCGGAACCGGTCACATCGGTGCGCTCGCCCCAAACCGCACCCGAGCCGAAGCTCAATTGCATGTCAGATACTCCCTTTCAAAAGCCGCTTAAGCATCTCCTTGGCGGCGTGGGCGACATTCCAGGCCTGGGTATCGCGGGCGATCGCCGAGCCTGGGAAATGGTCCTGCCACCAACGCTCGATCAGGTGGTCGATCGAAAGCGACCCGCTTCTCAGCGCGATAGGGCTTTGTTCGATCTCCTCCGGAAGCGGCGTGCTTCCTTCAGAATCTTCCACAGCCATCGGAATACTCCTACGAGCAGGGTTCATTACAGAGGCGAGAGAAACGGCGATTTCAGGTGCTTCTCACTGCCGTCACGAGGCGTCTTCGCGGGGCGTGGTCAGACGCACAAGATCTCGACCGGGACGATCGCGATCGCCTGATCGCCAAGCACGCCTTCGTCAGTTTCGACCTTGCCGGAGATGTAAGCGTGCTGCACCATCGCGGGCAATCCGAGGTTCTGAATGCCCGTCGCCGGCGACGGCGCGAGCGCTGCTTCGAGCGCGTCCAGCAGTGGATTTAGAAGCATTGCTGGCGCCAAGTAGGGATCGCTCGAATGGACGTATACATAGAAATCCGCGTAGAGCGTCCAAGCGATCGGCGCCCCAAGCGCCTTGGTCACAGCGCGCCCGCCCTTTTCGCTCATGAACAGCGCGGGCTGCTCAGCCGGGGCCACGTCGGCCCAATGTCGCAGCCGCCGGTTTGCGCTGGCGAAGCTCTCCGCGCCGGCCCCAAGCGCCCAGAGCGCGGCATAAATCGACTCACGGACGATCATCGGCCGCTCTCCACCGCGGGAGACCTGTGTCCCACGCAATCATTGCGATACCGCCTCCGCCAGAGCGGCTTCCACCTCGTCGCGGATGGCCGGCGCCATGTCCTCGAGCGCTGAGCGTAGGAAAGAGTGTTCGGGGAGATTCATGCGGCGATCGTACGCCCGCACGCTGATCGTCTTCTCGGCGATCGGCCGACCAAAGGCCTCCCTGATCCGCCGAAGGCTGTCCCTGACACTGACCGTCCCAGCAAAACCGTATTCCTGTACGCCGGCATATCGGCTGTCGGTAAAGACGCTCGCGGTGACGGCGCCGCCGCTCTGATCGACCTGGAGGCTGATGCTCGACCTCAGTGATCCGGTACGGCTCCTGAGTACCTGTCCGCTCAGCTTGTCTTGCTGAACGTGGCGCTGAAGCTCAATCCCGAGCTGGGTGATCCCGCGCAGGAGCCCCGAATTGATTGCGTCAGGCAGTGCGCGCAGTCGCTCCAGCAACTGCACGTCGCCAACAAGATAGGCCGTGATCACATCGCGCCTGTCAGTGTCGCCGCATCTGTTTGGGTGGGCGCCGGCATCAGGAATCCGGCGATCGGCGCGACGATACGGTATTGCTGGATCAATGTCTTTATCGAGTCGCTCATGTCTTTTTGCGAGTACGACACGGTTTCGCCGCCGCCGATCGCCCGCGCAATCTCGCCAATGCGGCTGCGCTCGCGGTATCGCAGTGCGACGAGCTCGATGCAGGCTTGAGCCAGCTCGGGTGGTGTCACCGCATAGCCGGCAGTATATTGCAGGGTCACGCATCCGGCCTTTCGTGGCACTACGTATCCCCGGATCACGAGCTGCGTCGGGGTAAAGAGGTACCCCGCTTGGGTCGCAAAGGTGCTGACGACAGCGACGCCGGGCGGCACCGATGGGGAAGCGGGGATAGGCGGAATCGTCAAGCCATCGACGACTACGAGGCTGACGGCGATGACTGGGAACGCCGCGAATTGGTAGCGCATGTCGCGCGGTCCGAGGGCGCTCCCCAGACCATCACGAGTCTCGATCCAATCCTGCGAGCCGATCTGCCGATTGAGCCAAGTCTGTATGAATTGGCTCGCTGCCGTGATCAAACGCGTCAATAGCGCGTCGTCGGTCGATGGAAATGCGGTCTGCCCGGTCTGCAACCACGCCTTGACATCGGCAAGCGTCGTAAGATCGCTATAGTTTGCCCCGGGGGGAGCAAAGTTGGCCATCACGCGTGTCCCGGCTCGTGATCCGCCATCGCGGCGACGATGCCCCACATCCGAGCGATCGGGGTCGCGTGTGCGGCGATGTCGCCGAGCGTTGCCATTGCCACCGTCTCGCCATAGGCAGCAGCGAGGTTGATGACCAGAATATTGGCGAGCCCTTCCAGCGCAACCGGCACGCCGAGACGTTGGGCCGCAGAAAAGAAGGCGCGGTTGATCTCTTGCATCGCCTTGACCACCGGGTCATCGGGGGTCAGCTCGATCGTCATCGATTCGCCGTTAGTCATCGCGTCACCGTCGGGGCCAACTGATGAGCCAGCGTCGGCGCAATACCGGGGTCGTGAATGACATAGCCGCCATTGTGGAGCAGATGTACGGCTGCCTCGCGCGGCACCCGCACGACCCCGTCGAGATCGTGCGGGTACCGCCTCGTCCCGTGCCCAACGGCATCCCACACCGGGAAGACGGCCCGTAATGCGATTAGATCAGACACGGAGGTGTCTCCTTCAGCTCAAATCAGAGACCGTCATGAACGCGGGTCAGCCGTTGGCAATGTTGCAGATGACACCCATTGCGAACGGCGCATACACGGCCAGAACCTCTTCGGCGTAGACGCCGACTTGGCGCTGGCGGGTGACGATCGGCCAGTCGATCTGATAGTAATCTTGCCGGGTTTTGAGCTCGGCGACGTTCGGCACTTCGTTCGACTGGTATTGAATCGGCAGGTTCTCGGCCCAGCCGATGATCGTGCCGGGCGGCACCCGCGGGTGGATCTTGATCGGGATTCGAAGACCGCCATCTATCGCGAAAGGATTATAGTAGAACTGCACCACGCCGGACGCCGTCACCTGGTACTCACCTTGGCTCCCGTCTGCCGGGGAGTCGAAGCGCAACAACGGCCCTGACGCGTTCGACAGGACTTTGCTGGTGATGTTCTTCAGTTCTTGGGAGTTGACATAGAGGACGGTCGGCGAAAGCTCGAAATTGTCCCACATCTTCTGAAACATAGTGTCGATTTCGACGACCGAGCCGCGGCCAGACGCGGTCAGTGGTGTCCCAGCGCCGGCAGTGCCGGTCGACATGATATTGATATAGGCGTTCGACCCTGGCATGAGCGCGGTGGTCAGCAGCCCGTCATAAGCGTAGCTGGAATTGGCCGAGTTATCGCCAGTGATCGCAGTCTGCGACTGGTTGCCGGTGCTGAGCGGGGCCGAGACGGCAAGGCTGTTGATCGTCGTGATGGCCTGCAAGGTCTCGGTCCCGGTCGCCGTCGAGACATACCAGGCATAAGCAACCACGCCCTGCATCGCGATGACGCTGCAGAACAAGGTTTGGCCGAGGGTTACCGCCTGGCTCGCCTCTGCGCTGATGTTCGACGAGCCACCGGACAGCATATAGCTCTTTCCGTCGGCGCCCGTGACGCTCTTCGAGGTGGCAACGCCGTTCAGGACGGTCGAATTCTGGTATCCTTCGAGGGTCAGCCCGACGACCTTGACGTAGTAGGTCCCCGATGGGAGCGTCGCGCCGCTGCCCGACGCCGTCAGCGTCGGGGTCGTCGGCGTCCCGAGCTGCAGCGTGGCGTTGCCGGCGAGGATTGCCATCTCCTCCTTGAGCATCATCTTTTGCAGCAGGCGAAAGGTCATTCGCGCCTGAATATCCTCAAATTGGCGTCCCGCCGAAATCGCTTCGAAGGTCGCCGCGTCCTCCTCGCCAATCGTCACATAAGTGGCTGATTTGTTCGAGGTCGAATAAGACATCTGGCCCGAGCGCTGGCCTTCTGGTACCCAGCCCATTGCATCGAAGCCGGAGCCGATGATTGAGTTGACTTGGCGCCAATTCGTTGCTGAGCCGGTGCCGCCGCCGACCCGCGGCATCACGTTCCGGATCGGGGTCACGAAGGGGTAGAGATTCTTGGCCGGTGCTTGAAGGTCGTAGGCGAGCAGACCCGTCGCGGTCGAGATCGACTTGCCGAGCGTGTCATTCGGCTGGGCCAGAGCGCCTTTCAAGAGCTCGAGCGATTCCTGAGTGAGCGGATTCATTTAACGGTCCTCCCGGAAGGGGGGCAATAAAAAGCCCGGTCGAAGACCGGGCTTGGTGACGGCTCCGCGGCGGTCGCGCAAGCGGGGCGCTTGCGCTGTCGCCGTCAGGCGAAACAGAGTTTCGCCGCGAAGCCGGATGGCGTGTGTTAGTCTGGTGCCCTGTCAGTGTTCGCCGATGGCTGCACCGAGCACCCGGATTGGATTGGCATAGCTCGCCTTGATCAGGGTGAGGGTCTGCTCCTCTTTGCTCATTTTGGCAAGCGCGGACGCGATCGCCTCCGGCGAGAGCGAGCTGTCAGTGGCGCTTCCAATGTTTGCGCCATCCTGCTGCTTCGACAACGAGACGCTGCCTCTGGCGATCGTCAATGGCGGAAGCGGAGTACGGGCGATGTCGTCGACCCGCTTCGACAGCCGATCGAGCAACGGTACCATTTCGCCAAGTGCCTTGACCAGCGCCGTCTTTTCGGCCCGTTCGTCGGCCAACACCTTGGCGAGGTCTTCCGTCCGTAAAGCTTTCACCGACTCGAATTCAGTGCCCTGGTACTCTTCCTCGCCGATACCCGCAGCGTCGCATTTGGCGCCGGCAGCGGCCAGGTGGCCGTGCGCCGAGCGCAGGTGCGCCATCGTTTCGGCAGAATGGCGAGCACCAGCCTTTGCGACCTCTTCGGTGTTGGTGCTTCCTGCAGGTGCCGGTTCCGAATCAGAGCCCGGCGACAACTGAAAACATGCCATCCCGCCGGTCAGCTTGCCGATGCATTCATGGGCGATATCCATCAGATTCTGGTGCGCACGGTCGCGCTTGCCGCCCGCCGCTGTGATTGCGCCGGACCCTTTTGAACTGTCGACCGTGGCATTGTCACCGGGGCGGAAATCCGATGGTGGCTGCTCCATCTGTGGCGCGCTGTGCTCCATGTTGCCCGCTGCGTCGACCATCGAAGTCTCCGACGGAGCCGCGCCGGCCTCGCGAAGATGGTCGCAAGCCCTGGCCATATGCGCCTTCTCATCGCCCGACAGGCCGCCGATCTTCAAGCATTTCTCGCAAGCGCAGAGAGCCATGTCCACCAGCGCTTGGTCACCTTGCGAGTGTTTGGCGTTGGCCAGGAGAGCGGCAGCGAGCGTCTGCATGTACGGATTCCCTGTCTTGAGGAGAGCGGCAATGCGCGCGGCCCCGGGCGCGCTAGCGGTCATCGCGATCAATTCAGCAGCGCGCTGTGGGAGACACTCGCCGTCCATTGGGGCGTCGCCTAGAAGCTCGCCCATTTCTTCGGCTACCAGCGCGTTCAAAAAGCCGCACAGTTCCGTGATTATCGATTGGAGGCGGGCTGATTGCGGCGAGTCGTCCCCCTCCATCGTCGCCGTGATCTCGAGTGTATCCTGAAGCCAGTCGAGCTCGTGAATTATTTGAGCCACGTGACCAACATCGCAAAGCGCCTTGGTTAGTGTTGCAGAAGATGCCTTTTCGTCACCCTTGGCCGAGGGCGGCCCCGCGATGTCGATCTTCTCCTTCCAAGCGGCGATGATGGCAGCTCTGATCCGGCCGACTTGATCGGCAGTGTATCGCTGAGCGTTGCTGGGCCTGTTAATATAGTTCCAGGCAGCGCGAATGTGACGCTCCGTGTCGATCGGGTAGCGACGCTTTCCGTCCGGTTGGTATCCGGGATCGGCGTAATTCAGCTCTCTGTGGCCCTCGAGCAAACTGCTGGACATGCTCCCATTCTCACGGCTATCGGCCTTAGCGAGCGCCCCTTCGGCCGTCTCGATTGCCCTTTTTGCCGCACCGATCGCGACTTCGGTTTTGGTAGCACTATCGGCTTCTAGGTTGCTCACCGGCGGTGAAGTCAGAGTCTTTTGTGGTGACGGCGGCAAGTGAACGTCTGTGCCGAGCGCTTGCCTTTCGAGACATTTGACGGCGTCGCCTTTGCCACGATGATGATGGTCCGCCACCCCACAAGCCCAGATCTGAATCGGAGGGTTGAACGGCTCTCGCGTAGGCGTAGGTGACACCGTCGCCGGCAGAGGCGATTCCGCTCGGGAATGAATCGCCTCGGAAACGGCGAAAGCTTTCCAGCAATCGAATATCGCTTCGGGGTTTGCCGGACGATCGACGAGCGAGATTTCGTTGAGAACCAGGCCGGTGATAGCCTTGGGGTTGCCGGCCTCGCGCTGTGTGACTCGGCCGCCGATCGAAAAGCCGCGATAGACCTGGTTTCTAACTTTGGTGATCGCGATCGGGTCGACGACACGGGCGACAATCCGGGTCGTCCCGTCGTCACCGACCTCGGCTTCGAGGGTCGTTCCAGCAGCCGAGAGCTGGTGCATCTCGCGCAGTGCCGGAAAACGCATGTAGTCCGGGATCGCCGCGCGCATCGCGTCAGCCCGAACGATCTCACCTTGGTCGTCCACCACCTCCGACGACGCGATCCCGTGCACCCGCACAGTTCCATCGTCTTGAGGCTCGACCTTCTGGATTGCGCCATAGAGTCGCATAATCAACATCCCGCCAATGAGCCGCGCGAGCGCGTCCGGTAGCTGGTCATTTTCCCGGTGGCTCTCGACAAAGCGATCCCCCATCAAATCCCCGGTCGCCGGAGGCGACAGGTTCTGGCTGCGAAAGCGTCGGGAGCGGCCGGCCTACCACCTGCGCCACTGTCTTAATCGCTTCGAACACTTGGCCCGCCGCCGTCGAATTGTCCGGAACGAGAATTTTGACTACCGCGGCGGCGAGGCCCGCCCAGACTGGGTCTCCCGTAACGAAATAGCAGACCGAGCCGGCGAGGATGCCAAAGCCGATGACCGTGCTGGGTTGGGGCGGCCACCGGAACGCTAACTTCTGGAACATAGGTCTGTTACCCGATCAATTCATCGCGTTGACTTCAAACCAGGTGGCGATCACGTCATTGGCAGCGCCGGTCGTGTAGGACGAGCCCGTCAAGGCAATGACAATAGCGCCCGACTCGACGGCTGTTGGAAAGACCGGCAGGCCGATCCCGCCCTGGATGCCGCCGAGGATCACGATACTCTGTGCGTACTGCGTGTTAGAGTTCGTAGCGCCGTATTTGAAGACGTTGGCCGTCAGCTGCCAGCCGACGTTGTTGTTCGGTATCGTCCCGCTGACCCAGGGACCCGTGTCGGCAATCACGCTACCGCCAGTAACCGCTCCTGCGGATATGCTGGCATTGAACCACAGCTTGATGCGCCTGTCGTTCGCTGTGGCTCCAGTGTTGCCCTGGGCGGTGATGCGGAGCCCACGGCCAGGGACATCAAGGCTCGATGCCGGCAGAGTATAACTCGCCAGCACGTCGTCGGCGGTATCGGCGTTATTGCCGGCGAGCGGGTTGCCGATCTGCCGATGCAGATTGCCGTCGCTGAGAATAGTACCGGTTCCGCTGCCAAAATATGTCAGCATGTTAGAGGGCATGACACCGACCCCAGGTACGACGCCGTCGAGTACCCAGATCGCGGCACCGGTCGCTGCCGAAAGGCAGGTCCAGGCGCGGCTGGGGTTGGTGTTGAGCCAGCGCGATCCAATCGAATAATCCTGGGTATGATCGTCGGACCCACTTGGATCAGTCGTCGCCGAAAGGTTGTCATAGGCGGGGAGCATGGTGCAGCCGCTGCGGATCAGATCGATCACATCGCCGGCTGCCGCCGCAGCGATGACGCCCTTCGCGTCCGCCGTGTAGGAGTCGCCCGATGTTTGATACCTCGCGTAAGCGGCAGGTGCGAACAGCTTTGTGGTCATAGCCGAGTTTTCCTGGCTGTCACGGACCCGGGGGCTTGCACAGGACCGTAGCGTTGAGCTTGAGCACGCGGCCGTCGCTTAGAGCAGCCGAGGCTTCGAGGATATAGGTGCTGCCGGCCGCCGTGATCGGCATGCCGCCGATCGAGGCGACCGAGAAGAACCCAGTACGTGTCTGCAGCGACCCATCGCTCGGGGCGCGCGACTGGATTGCTGTCTGGGTTGAGACCGACAATACCCGAGACTGCGGTACCGGGTCGGTGGCAGTCTGAAACGGCGCTAGCGCGCAGGTCCAACTCGTCGAAACCATCGTCGCTGCACCCATATCCGCGGTAAAATCGAAAGCGAAATTGTCGATTTCGCCGATTTCGATCGGATCGAATGGCGTTGCCAAGCGCATAGACGATTTCCTCATTGGCCTCTAAACAGTGACTACTGCTGGAAGCTTCGAATACGCTCTGGGGTTGCCGGGCAAGACCGGCAAGCCCGTCGGCTAGATTCAGGACGAGCCGGTTAGCCCTTTTACGGCAAGAACGGCACTGTCTTGCGCAGCACCATCGACAGGATCAGGCCGCCGACGGCGTTGCACGGCGCGTTTAGTCCTTGCGTCGCAGCCGTGAAGATCCGATCGGTCTCGATAATCGAGGCCAAGCCGGGCGCTGGCGCAGTCTCGATCGCGTTGGCTACGGGAGTCAATGCGACCCAGCACGCCGCTCCCTGCGGATCACCACTTTGGGTCGCGACTTGCGCCGCGTTAGTCAGATCTGCGGCCGTAAGCTTGCCGACCTCGGCACATCCCGACAGCACCAGCAGCGGTATAAATGTGTAGGAAACGAGGGGTCGCTTTCGCATTGATTGAGCCTTTTCATCGTGTAAATAGGATTCAACTTGCACTGCGATGGTGACCGAATGGTGCAGCGGCTGCGCTCGTTTCACAGCCGTTTGAGAAGACGCAGGCGGCCGGGTGCGCTGAGGATGCGCCGTTTGCCCGGGGAGGCAAGCAGACGCTCTAGCGACACTCGCACTGGCGCCGGCAGCGCTGCCCATTCGATCGACAAGGCCTCATCAGCAACAACTTTATTAGGCTGTCCCAGCCATTCGGCAAGAATCGCGACGCTGTGCAGTTCCAGCGCGAGCCATTCGAGGAGTGCGCCGCTATCGCCACTCTGACGAGCCAGAGATTCAAGGGCTGCAGGCGTTGTGACGCTGACGCCAACCGCAGACCTGGAGGCCGATCGCAAGATCCGTCGAACACGCCCGTCCGCCGTGCGGCGGCGAAAGATATTTGACATTCATATTCCGCCGCCCTGGCGCCTACCACATATGCAGCAGGCGCCGACCGCCGCCCGCGGTGCCCGGGCCCACGCTTCCGAAGATTGAGAGTATGACTTGCTGCGTATGAGTCGAGAACTGGTGCTGATTGGCGATGTAATCGATCATCCCGTCGAAGTTCGACGGCATGACGTTCGGCTCAAGCAACTTCGCGGCGTTCACGTAGTTTCTAAAGAAGGTCACGAAGTCGATGCCGTAGAACGACGCGGCACCTCCGTCGATCCACTGCACATTGCCTGAATTACTACTATCGTAATAGTTCAGTATCTGGAAGTTCTGCCTGTTCGGGCCGTATCCGGCCATCATATAGAGGTCGAGGAACCCCGCGATCGTGTAAAAAGGAGTCCAATTCCCCTCGGTGCAATTCACCACGGTGCAGCCTTCGCCGCAATAGTAAGGACAATTGATCCCCGACATGATCTGGCCCGGCACCCCGTCGCCCACATGGATGCTGATCTTGACCCGATTGTCCAGCGCTGGCAGGACGCCGGTCGTGAAGCCCCCGCCCGACAATCCGGTGGCGTCGTACCGGCTGAACGACGCGCTGGCGTCCCAATAGTTCATCGCCTGTATCACGGGCTCGAAGAAGTAGCCCATCGCGATGCTACCATAGGATGCGAACAGAGCCCGATGCACATTGGTGTCACCGCAGCCGGGCATATTCATCGCGAACACCGAGTAGCCTGCTGCGAGCAGCGCCTGAAGCATCGGCTGTATGCGATAGCCCGACGCCATCGCCGTCCAGTCACAGGTGTATTGGTGCCCTGGGTTGATGATCACCACGCGACCGTTGTTGGGCGAGTTTGCTACGTAGAGGTTCGAGGTGTTGGTCTGCCCGTTCGACATCGACGCGACGTACTGATCGACGCGCGCGACGTTGTAGCTCGGGAACGGGTTGCTGATACCAGTCGTCACCGTTGGCAGCGCGCTGGGCAAGCACGGCGTCGAACAGGAGGTCCCCCATATCAGGTTGATCAGAGCGGTCCGCCGCGCCACCACGTCCGCCGGCCCTGTCAGGGTGGGTGTAATGGGGTCGATCGCGAAAGCGGGGCTCGTCCATAACAACAGCACGCAGCAGAGCGCGCGGATCATCCGTTGCATGTGATCATTCCAGTGCATGGCTATTTGAATGATATGATGTCGCTTACGATTGCCGCGGCAGTCGGCCATGTCCATGTAGGATTTACCGCAGCGGCAGTACCTTGCAGAAGGTACGCCGACGCCATACCAAAATTGTGACCAAGACCATCATTATCAGTGTAATCTGCCACGTTGAAGCCGCTGTTGATTGTCGGCGTGGCGCTTTGAGGAGCGGAATTGAGAAGAAAAACGGCTATGAGTTCATTATTCTGCACAGGCGTGATAGAGCCCGGTTGGAAACTCGTGACAGTCACAGTGCCGTCTCCTGCGCCGTTAGTCTGGTCACCCGGACTTGAGACGGAGCCACTCCAGGCTTGGACGGCAATGGCTGGGAAAATCATACCGCCGGAGACCGTAACTGTAAACGTATGGGTCGCGCTCGTGGTCGGGCTGTGGATAAAATAGACATCTTGGATTCCATGAGCTGCTCCATAGGCATAACTGTGCGATACTGCTGGAGATCCCCAGGTATTCGACGCGCTATCCGACAGCGTATAGGTGCCGCCATTACCGTCATAATAATTCACAGCAACGACGAGAAGGTCCGCGCCCGACGTGTTTATGGACGGACTTGTGACGTTGTTGCCATCTGACGATCCGGCCGATTTATGAGCTACGAGAGAAAATCCGCCGCCGACACCGCCCAGCAGCCCTAGGCCACCGTGGGTGGTCAGGAGCTGCGCCGAGGCCGAGGCGCCGACGATACCGCCGAAGGCATACGCCAGCAGGCTGGCCAGGATGAAGCGGCGCATGGTCAGAACTGCGCCCAAACGATCGTGCCGGACACCTGCGCGCCGCTGCTCACCAGCAGGCAGACGTTGTCCGCCGTCGTCGCGGTGCGCGCGACGATGCCGAGCCCGTTGCCCAATGTCAGGCCGCCATTGGCCGCGAAGTTCCATCCCGTGGCGGCGGTCGAGCCGCCGGCCATGCCGGCCAGGCTGGTCCCACAGGTGGAACCGGTTCCCTCGACGAGGGCGACGTTGTCGGCCGACCCTGCTACCAGGTTGATGCTGCAGATGTAGGTCTGCTTGCTCGACGCGCCGGTGATGATCTGCGTGCCGGCCGTAATGCTGACAGGGGTCGAGGTTGTGTTCGCGATGCCGGCGCCTGCGCATCCCAAACCATTTGGCGACTGCGTCACCACCAGAGCCGGATCGGTAGCGACCGGCGAGGTGCTCGCACCCTTGACCGCGGCGCGGTTCGCCGCACCCCCACCATCGGTGATTGCGTTCGGGAACACGCAGTTGTTGCTCGCGTCATTGATCTCGGCGACGTTCTGCGTCGTGCCCGAGGCGTCCTTGACGGTAAAGGGATTGGGGCAGGCGGCTTGGGCCGCTGAATCGCCAATCATGGCAACCGCAATCGCGGCAGCCGAAATCCAAAGATTTGCTTTCACGCCTCTCGCTCCTGTGTGTTACCTGAGAATCGGGATCGCCACGGCATTGCAACCCGTGGCCACGGAATAGTCAGTCTGTAAGGCGCCGCACGCGGTCAAGCTGCCGCCGAAGACGCCGTTGCCGCCGTAGTAGGCCAGCACGTCGTAGGTAGTGCTGCCATCGCATTGGAACCCGTAGCCTCCATACGGGACATTGATGATGGCGGTGGCGTGGCTGCCGTCGAACGTCGACCCACCGGAAGCCTGCACCGTGATTTTGTTCGTCGCCTCGTCGCCCTTGGTGCCTTTCACCCAGAACGTGTGCCCGGCGATCGATGCGGAGGAGCTGCACTGCGGCAATGTCTCGGTCTTGGCGGACGACGTCGAGCTGTTCCACACGATCGTGCCGTCCGTCGTCGCCGCGTTGTCGGCCGTGCCGCTCGCCACCGTGCGGGTGATGCCGCTGTAGGACGTCGCGCTGATCAGGCCGTTCGAGATCGTCAGGGTCGTGCCGTCGGGCTTGACGATACCGAACGAGCTGGTTGTCGCCAGTCCCGGCGTCACGGCCAGGGACCAGTGGTCGGCCCCGTCCGAGCTCGCGCAGACATAGGTGTTCGCCTGGAACGACGCTGAGCTGCCGCTGACCCCCGGGAAGCCCGAGAAGGCGGAGGTTGTCGTCGCCAATGTGAAGCCATGCTGCGACAGGTCGGCGAAACAGAACCCGGCGCCATCCGCGCCGCTTGTGGTCGACCCGTTGGCGCGCGCCAAGGTAAAGGTGATGGAACTGCTGCCGTTCGCCAGATAGAGCTGCACGCCATCGCCGAGGACGACTGTATGGTTCGCAGTGTAGGCCTGTGCGCAGCTCTGCGGCGACAGCGTGCCGCCTGCGGGCCCGATGGTCTGAAATCCGGTATTGCACACGCCCACCTGGTTGGTAAGACCGGCCCCGAGCGTAATGATCCGATTGAAAGATGTGTCCTGCGAACGCGCCACGCCGGAAGCAAGCGCGCTGACCAAGGTAGCGGCAACAGTTGCTGCGAGGATCCTACGCATAGCTCACCAGCGAGTGCTTGGCGTAGAAATTCGCCGCCGTGAGATCGAATGCTGCGCCTGATTGGTTGTAAACCAGGATCGACCAATAGGTCGGCATGAAGCCGAGCAGCGAGTAAACCGAAAATTCCGGAAAATAATAGAGGGTGGCGTTCGCTGCCACCGTCACCACCGGTGTGAGTGACGCTAAGCTCCCGATCAGCAAAGACTGGTCTGAGGTCGAGTTCGGATTTATTCCATTCGTCCAGCTGGTGCCGTCCTCGCTGCACACCAGAAACAGCGAGGCAATGCCTAACCCGCTGACTGAGTTCCCCGACTTGATCTGGATCGGCGCCACGATGTCATCGAAATATTGCACCAAGGTTGTGCCGAGCGCCCCGAGCCCTTTCGCTTGACCGTCTGCCAGCGCAGTCAGGTTGTCGGTCGATTGGCCCGGTCCGAGTGGGAACGTCGCCAATGAGGAGACGTTGAGAGGATTGCTCATGACATGTCGCCCTTATTTTCAAATCGTCGTCTCTTGGATCCGCAAATCGGCCGAGCCTTTGTTAGGCCATGGCGCCGGCCGGCAAGGTCAGCCGCAGCCACACAGCTTGCGCGCCGGCCCGATTTGGGTGCGGGGCCGGACGGCAGGTTGCTGGGCTCGACACGCTCACGAACTCGGGCTGCGTGGTGAAGGCACCGACGCCCGAGGAAGGCGCGGTCTGCCGGTTGGACTTCCGCCGCCTTGTCCGAAATATTGCCGTTACGGCGAGGTGAATGTCAGCGAAGTGATCGGCGGCAGAGTGATATTGATCGTAAGCGATCCGGACACATTGGGGGTCTGCGCCGTATCTGTCGCGGTGAGGCTGAACGACGTGGCCGTGCCTCGAGGAACTGCCGCGATGTTGAACCCCGTCGTGTCGGCGGTTATTGTAAGCTCCGACGCTGCGGCCCATGCGATATTAGTGGGCGGGATCGGATTTCCATTCTGATCGCCAACGGTTACGTGCATGGACGCACCGCCCTCGACGAGGGTTAACGACGTAATCTGCGATGCCATAATAGCCTCCTCAAATTTAAGAGCGGGGGCGTCACCTGGAGAACGAACTCACCACACGTGAGCTCGTAGCCGTCCTGCAGAGAGTGCAATTTCAGGCCGTAAAAACCGGCCGTTGGCGGCGATGCAGGATTCCAGAGGGTGACAATGGTCGACCCCGACACACCAAAAATGCCCTCGACGCCTTTGACGTAGAAGGTCGCTGTATTCGAGAGGCTTTCGGTGATGTTGGCGACGAGCGTGCCAGTCGGCGACGAAGCTGATGCGACGAGATTAGAGAGCGAGAGCATTTAAGGATTCCACGCTTATTGGTCCAGGGTGAACCGGCCACCCCATCGGCGGGTAAACGTGTTGCCGGAAATCCACTCCACGTCGCCGCTCCCGTCTCTTTCGGATCTCGTCGTTCAGGTCGTCATGCCCTGCGTGCGCAGATCGACCGAGCCTTTGTTAGGCCGTGGCGCCGGCCGGCAAGGTCAGCCGCAGCCACACAGCTTGCGCGCCGGCGGGATTGGGTGCGGGGCCAGACCGCAGGTTGCCCGGGCTCGGCACGCTCACGAACGCGGGTTGCGTGGTGAAGGCACCGACGCCCGAGTAAGGCGGGGTCTGCGGGTTGGACATCCCCCCGCCTTATTCCGAAACACTGCCGTTACGGCGAGGTGAATGTCAGCGAAGTGATCGGCGGCAGAGTGATATTGATCGTAAGCGATCCGGACACATTGGGGGTCTGCGCAGTATCTGTCGCGGTGAAGCTGAACGACGTGGCCGCACCGCGGGGAACTGCCGCGATGTTGAACCCCGTCGTGTCGGCGGTTATTGTAAGCTCCGACGCTGCGGCCCATGCGATATTAGCAGGCGGAATCGAATTTCCATTCTGATCGCCAACGGTTACGTGCATGGACGCACCGCCCTCGACGAGGGTTAGCGACGTAATTTGCGATGCCATAATAGTCTCCTCAAATGTAAGAGCGGGCGTGACCTGGAGAACGAACTCACCACACGTGAGCTTGTTGCCGTCCTGCAGAGAATGCAATTTCAGGCCGTAAAAACCGGCCGTTGGCGGCGATGCAGGATTCCAGAGGGTGACAATGGTCGACCCCGACACACCAAAAATGCCTTCGACGCCTTTGACGTAGAAGGTCGCTGTATTCGAGAGGCTTTCGGTGATGTTGGCGACGAGCGTGCCAGTCGGCGACGAAGCTGATGCGACGAGATTAGAGAGCGAGAGCATTTAAGGATTCCACGCTTATTGGTCCAGGGTGAACCGGCCACCCCATCGGCGGGTAAACGCGTTGCCGGAAATCCACTCCACGTCGCCGCTCCCGTCTCTTTCGGATCTCGTCGTTCAGGTCGTCATGCCCTGCGCGCGCAGATCGACCGAGCCTTTGTGGGCCGTGGCGCCGGCCGGCAAGGTCAGCCGCAGCCACACACCTTGCGCGCCGGCCGCATTAGGTGCGGGGCCAGACGGCAGGTTGCCTGGGCTCGGCACGCTCACGAACGCGGGTTGCGTGGTGAAGGCATCGACGCCCGAGGAAGGCGCGGTCTGCCGGTTGGCGACCGAGCCAGTGTCGTTCAGCGCCGTCGTCAGGGCCAAGTCCAAAAGCGCTCCCGAAGGAGGGGTTGGAGTCTCGTTCGCCACCTCGATCTGCGCGCCAGTCAGTGCCATCGCGGTGTTGTTATTCACAACGAAAATTTTTTCGTAATAGGTATGCTGCGATCCGGCCGGCACATCCGCCGCACTGGTCGAGAAGACGCGGATCACTGCCGACACTGGGTTCGGCAAGATCTCGAACAGCATCCCCTGCAGGATCTTATAAGTCGTCGTGTTGTCTGGCACCGTACCCCAGTCTCGGCTGACCGCGACAATATCTGGGCCGTAACCCACCGTAGCTATGATCTGCCGTAACTGGTTCGCACCGGTGCCGCTGTTGGTCCAAATTATCTGGCCGGCGGAGATCACGGCACCGTCGCCCGATTGCAGTTTGAACAGCGCCGGCGTCGTACCGCTGTGATTGGCTGAGCCAGCCTGCGCGGTGCGCGCCGTCGCGTCGGTCGTCACCGTGCCTGCAGGCAGCACGCAGATATGGGCAGCGAGCGTGACGTCACCGATTGCAGCAGTGCCGCCCGGATTGGTCACAGGGCCATTCGCGCTCGCTCCCGACAGTGCGGCATAGAGGAGCCGCTCCAGCGATAACGATCCGGTGCCCCAGGTCTGACCGTTAAGGGTGAGGGTCTGGTTCTGGATCGCACCGGTCGAGTCGCGGCCGGAATAGGTGATCCGGGTCGCGGTGTCACTGGTCGAGCTCGAGATGACGTCGACGCTACCCGCAGGGCTGATGTCGTAGAAAGCGACACGGCGGGTGAAGTCGACCGCGCCGCCTACGGTGGCGCCGTCCGCCTCGGGCATGTCGGCGGAGCCATAGACGACGATGTCGGACGGCAGCACGCTCATCGCAGGCTCCTAGCTCTCTTCAACATCAGATGCGGGCGGCGGATCGGGCTGAGACCGGCCCTGGACCGGCTATCGGGGTTCTCCCGCACTGGCCGGCAGGAGAGAGCCGTGGTTATTTCCCGACAGGCTCCGTTTTCGGCGCAACGGCGTCGCGCAGCAGCACGGGTCCCTGAGCGGTCAGAAACATCGGCTCGTCACCACCCTCGATCGGGTCGAGCCCGAGGATGTCGCGTGCCTCGTTCAGGGTGAAGATGCCGTCCTTGACATAGCCGGTGAGGATTGCCGATTGGTCCTTCGGATCCGTCGGCCGTACATCCGACCAGGCGAATTCGAGATCGGTATGGCCCATCCGGTTCTGGATGACGCTATCGACGAGCCGCTTCACCCACCCCATCAGCGGGGCAAGACCCTCCTCGAGAGCGGCTTCCTGCGCGGTCTGCGCCGTTGCCCGGTTGACCTGCGGGGTGAAGGCGGTCGGCGGCAAAGAGAACGCATAACAGACGATCCGCGCCAACCACTCGTCGAAATCGTCCTTGTAAGGCGCCTCCTTGAAGGCCTGGTATTTGGCGCCACCCGGTCCCCAAAGAAGCCGTGTGCGGTTGCCGGTATTGCCGGCGAGCATCGAGTCGAACCACTCCTGATACTGGCGGATCTGCTCGGAGTTCCACTCTTGCGGAGCGCTCATCAACCCGGGCGGGACATTACCTTCCGTGAAGTGTTGCAGTTGCATGATTTGCCGGCGCAGCCCGATGTTGACCGTCAGGACGATCTGCTCGACGGGGCTGAACCCGTATGCCTTGTGCGGGCGGCGGTTGCGCGGCAGGTAAACCAGCTCGTCGTCGCTCAAGAGGCGCCACGGCCGGCCGTGGATCACCTGCTCGTATGCCGGCGCCGGCGGTTGCGGCCGGCGCCCGGTGTCGTCGATCAGGACCTTGATCGTCGAGCCATCGATGACATCGAGGCCGATGATGTCGCCGCCGCGGTTGCGCCGTATCTCGAAGGCCGGTGCATCGAGCACGAGGACATCCTCGAGCGTCTCCCGCAACCAAGTGGCAAAGGGCTGCTCGCCGTCTGGCTGGTGCCAGAATGCGGTCAGCTGCTCGATGCGCGACGGCGCGTCCGCGGTCGGATCCCTTTCGTCCCGCGACTTGATGGTCCACTCGAGTTTCTCGATTTGGTCCTTCCGCGTCTCGATCGCGAGCCGTGTTATATCGTGACTCTCGGCCAGCGCCCTGAGCTCGTCGAAACCGATCGGCTCATAGGAACGCGGCGTATAGATCGTATTGTAGCCGACCGGGAAATCCCACAGCCGCACCCGCTCGCGCTCGGGCGGTACCAGCGGATAGCTGGGCGAAAAGATCCCCTGATCGGGCTGGAAGACCTCGCGAAATTGGGTGATGTCGTTTTGCGAACCCCAGCCCCCCCAGGTGTAGGATGCAAGCGGCGCGCGGCCGGGCTGCATTTGGACTGGCGCCAAGGAGGTCCGCTTTCCGCCGGCGGGTGGCATGGCTTACTCCGCACCTCTCGCGCAAGTTCTCATCGTTTCCTGCGGAAACGCCTGACGCGACAGCCCCCGGGTCAAGCCCGGGGGTCTCGCTGCGCCGAGAGCGGCTGCGGCCATCATCAATATCCTCCCATGATCGGCGCGCGCTTCCATGTGTTTGGCCCGGTGCAGATGTATAGGTATTCAATGTCGTGCATCATCTGGTTGGTCGTGCAGGCCGAAGAAGAGCCCGGCGACCCCGCGCTGATCAGCCCGCCCAGATCGTTGAGCGTCTGTGGCGTCGCTGCGATAACCCGGAAATTCGAACCGTCGAATTGCAGCGCCGCATATTCGTAATTCTGACCGGCCGCCAGAGTGATCGAGTTGCTCGACGTGCCACCGGCTGACGGAACAAGGATTTTTTCACCAGCGCCGCCATTGACCTGGACGGTCATTGTCTTGCCGTTGTCGGTCGCAAGGGCCATGGTCCAGCCCGCACGGAGCGACGTCGTCGACGGCAGGGTCACAGTCAGCGACGCCGCGGGTGTATTGTAGCTCGACACCGCGTTGCCGTTGTCGCTTTGGGAGGCGGTGTAGGTGCTGACCGAGGGGAAACTCCATCGGTTGATACCGGGGGCGTTCCCGCTGACCCCTATCTGGGTTGCAGTCGCCGGCGTCGCTTCGACAACCCGGAAGTTGCCGCCGTCGAATTGCAATACGAGAAGCTCGTAATTGCCCGATGCGAGAGAGGCGGAGGTCACAGCGGCACCGCTGCCCGGGAACAGGATGTGGCCGCCCGAGGTGCCGTTCACTTGGACCGCCGCGGCCTTGTTGCTGTCGCTGGCGATCCCGATCGTCCAACCCATCGGGATCGCCGTGGTCGACGGCAATGTCATGGCGAAGTACGAGAGCGGGCTATTGAAGCTCGACACAACATTGCCGTTGTCGGCGACGGTCGCGGCATAAGCGCTGACGGCCGGAAAACTCCAATGGCTGATCCCACCAGCGCCGATCATGCCTATCGCCTGCGCCGTCGCCGGCGTCGCGTCGACGACGCGGAAATTGCCGCTTCCGTCGTATTGCAGAACAAGAAATTCATAAGCGCCCTGGGTAGTATTCCCGAGGGCCAGCGTCGTCGATGATGCGCCTGATCCGGGCCACACGATGTGACCGCCCGATGTCCCATTGACCTGAACCGACAGCGGCTTGGTGTTGTCTGTTGCAAAACCTACGCTCCAGCCTGTCGGCAGTGCCGTCGTCGCAGGTAGAGTCACGCTCAGTCCCGATGGCGTATTGAAGCTCGACAGAGTGTTGCCGTTGTCCCCCAATGTCGCTGCATAGCCTGAGGTTGAGGGATAGAGCCAGTTGCTGGGCCAAGGAGGCGGATCAAAACCATTGACGAGACGCGTATTGCGTGTCGATGAGGTGATACGCCAATTATTGCCGTCTGACTGCAGGACAACGTTCTCATAGTTACCGGGCCCAAGGATGATCGACGACATCGCTTTGCCGCCCGACAAGATCGCTGCGGACGGAGCAGTGACTGTCATGCCCTTGCCGTTATCCGTTGCGAAACCCATGGTCCAGCCCGGGTTTACGCTGCCAACTGACGGAAGGGTTACCGTCATTGACGCGCCGGGGGCGTTGTAGCTCGAAATATTGAGTCCGTCATCGACGGGGGCTGCTGTATAGCTCGCGGCCGTCGGGAAATACCACCGGCTGCGCGACCCGGTTCCAATCACTGTAACCCCGGTCGAGGACGGGCCGAAATTGACAGTCGCGCCGCCGTAGTTTGGGTTAATCAGCACATTGCCGATACTGGCTGTCGAATTGACCGCGGTGACGCAGTTGAAATAGGGCGTGACGAAAGTATTGAGGCCGTTGTGGTTGAAGGTGATCGACAGGCAGGTCGGCGACACTTCGAGATCGAGCGCAAAGAAAGTGTTGCTGAAATTGTACCCATTTTCGAGCACCAGGCCCCGGCCGCCGGTGCCCTGCGCAGTGCCGGCGCCTGAGATCCGCGAGAATTGTGTTTGTTCGAGCGCTATCCCCGCGGCTCCTCCAGATGACACGCAGACAGCGTAAATGTCGCTGTCGAGAACGAAATTGAACTGGCATCCGCCGGAGCTCGGCGCGGTGCTTACATTATTGACGATTAGATGATCGATCTTCGCAGAATTATGCGCGTCAGAGAAATCGGCCTTACCGAGCACCACCGCGTAAGTCGGGGTGTTGGCGTTGACGAAGAGGCTTCCCTCTTCTTTGAAGTAGAAGCATCCGGTCGGGCTCGTGGGCGAGCCGCCACCGCACTGGATTTGCATCACCGGTCCCGAGGCCACCGCCCGCCCATCGATCGTCGCCGCCTCCGAGATCAGCCGAAAGCCCTTGGTCGCCTGGCCGGCATAGTCGATCGAGATCGGTGAGGTGACCTTGTAGGTTCCGGCCGAAATATGTACTGGCCAGTTATTGGTGATCGCCGTCGCGATCGTGGTGTTGATCGCTGCCGTGTCGTCATGGCTATCGTCGCCGGTTGCGCCATTGCAGCGCACATCGATCCAAGGGCGTCCCGAGCACATCAGCACGTCGCCGCCCATCGTCGCGGTACCGGTCGTCGACAATGTCGAGAAATTTCCCGGCGACTGCGCAAAGCTCGGCAGAGCGACACCGAGCCCGAAGGCAAACGCGGCCAGCCAGAGGAGGCGCTTCATCACCACCTGCGTGCGGCGAAGGTCTGGCCAGTTGCGCCACCCCAAAGGCTGACGGCACCTGCCGGCTTATAGCCCGAGGGGGTCACGAACACCGCACCCGCGGCGATCGGGATCGACGCGCCGCCGGATGTCGCGAGGCCGACATCGCTTACGTATATCGTCGCCAACGAATTGTTGGCGACGAGGTAGCCGTTGATCGGGACGACCCCGGCGAACAGCGTCTGCGCCGTGCCTCCCGCGACCACCGTAGCGCTGCCGTCTATCGCGGCGGCGCCGCTGGTATTGATGACTGGCAAGGGTGCCGTCGGGCCAACCGGCGTCGCTATCCCGCCGATCACCGCTGCCGGCGCATGTACGGGCACGAGGTTGCCCGCTACATCGGACTGCGTCGAAAGCGGCTGGGTCGTCGTGTTCGCGTCTTTGACCAGGAGCGTCAATTCACGATCTCCTTCCGAGGGCTTTGAGCGACGAACTTCTAGGAGGGGCTCTTCTGAGCGAGCTCGCGATAGAGGTCGAAGATCCCCTGGTTCGACATCGGCGTGACCAGGAGGTCGGTCAACGCCCATACGAGAGCGTCGACTCGGTCAGGCGAGAATCCCGCCGAACGCAAGCCGACATTGCCGTGGCTAGCGGGCACAAAGCTGCACATCTGATCTTCGAGCTGCGGGAAGGTACCGAGGTGGTGAACCCGGCCTTGCTCGTAGAGTGCAGCCACGGGTTCGGCCCGGGTAACCTTGTCGCGTGAGGCGCGCACTGCTGCGAAAGACACGTTCGAATCGATCACGCGCAAGGTCGCCTCGACCATCTCGCCACCGTGGTTCACCTCCGCGACGAACCGGTCGGCGCGATGCGCGCGATAGGCTGCGATCGCTGTCTTCGCCCATTCCGTCGGCTGATAACGACCGGACGCGTCGGCGAGCACCCAGCCCTGCCCTTGCCCGTCCTTGCCGGCGACGATGATCCCGGTCTCGTCGGCGTCCGCGGTCGAGGTAGCGGCCGGGTCGATCGCCACCACCACTCTGATCAATGACGGCGCATTATGCGCTCGCGCCGCCTCGATGACGCCCCGGGTCCACAGTGCGCCCGGCACGTCGTCGAGGAGCTCGGCCTCGATCTCCTGGCGGCCGAGCCGCGTCCCCTCGTATTTACGGATGATCTGATCGAGGAAGGCAGGCGCCAGATTGGCGCGGTTCTCATAGGTCGAGCCACGCGTCACCACGGCCGTCGGATCGGCGATCAGCTCCCGGATCAACTTGGTCGGCCGCGGCGTCGTCGTGACCACGACGCGCGGGTCGGCGCCCAACCGCAGCCCGAACATCATCATGTCCCAGGCCTCGGGATAGCGCCAGCTGCCGAGCTCGTCGCACCACGTGGCATCATGCTGCGGCCCGCGCAGGCGTTCGGGTTCGTCGGCGCTATAAAGCGTTGCGATGGCGCCGTTCGGCCAGGTCAGCCGCCGTTTCGATGGCTCGTAGCGAGGCCGGTCCCAAGGTGGCGAGATTGCCAGGATGCCGCTTTCGCCTTCGACCATTACATTGCGCGCGTCGGCGGCAGTTGGTGCAACGAGCGCCAAACGGCGCGCGGTACAGGTTGCCACGCGTGCGCGGATCAGCTCGGCACCCGTTCGAGTCTTACCAAATCCGCGGCCGGCGAGGAGAAGCCACACCCGCCAGTTGCCTTGCGGCGGCAGCTGCGCCGGGCGCGCCCAGAATGGCCAATCGTAGAGCAGCGCCCGCGCCTCGGCCGGGCTCAATGCAGCGGCGAGGTCGTTTCTCGCGGGCTCGGGCAGCGAAGCTAGCCAACCCGAGCGCAAGCCCCTCAACCGCATTCCTCCGCAGAGCTGCAGCCGCGCCGTCCTCGATGATCGGCAGAGGATCGGTTCTGCCGCGCGTTGCCGGGTCTCTGACTCGCTCCGTCGCCGCTTCCGCCAATCTCGACGATTTCTATCAGATCGATCCGGACTTGTCAATCACGAAATGCTAGTATCGCAATCTCGAGGGCCTATGCCGAAATGCGCCTCGAGCGCGCCGAGCGCCGCGATCAGGATTCCCGAGGCCGCCTCTTGGCTGACCCGGCGGCCACTCCAGCCCTGCTCGAGCGCCCATTCTTTCAGCGAGCGTTCCCAGCCCACGACATGCCATAGGCATGAGCCTGCGGGCGAGCCGAGGCCGCCGACCGCCAGGATAGCCCGCCAGACGACGTCGCGTGCGCGCTCGATCCGCAAACCCGGCTCGTCCGGGGCTCGGGATCTCGACGAGATGCCTACTCTCAGTCGTGACCAATCGGGGGCACGTAACGGGTCGAGCTGGGCAGTCGCAAAGCGCGCCCGGAAATCCTCACCCGCCTGATGCATCCCGGCGGTGATCGAACCTCGACGCTCCATAACCGCCAGCGTGTCGACGGCGCGATAGGGCCGCGCGGGACGACCCGATTCGTCGGCGATCGGCCGCTCCAAGCGCTCGACGATGCCGTGGTTACGGCGTTCCGGCGTCGGCGTCACTGCGACGTTTTCGCCGATTGGGACCGCAAGGTGGCGAGGACGATGGCGCGTCATTTAATGACTATCCGAACAAATCATGAACAATTTGGTCGTGAAGAACCGCAAGCAGCCTTCTCGAGCCGTTTCATAAATCGCCGCGAAGGCCCGACGGCGTCGCGGCCGCGGCGGCCGCCGACGGCCTTCGCAATCGCTTCCACCTCGCGCAAACGGTCAGCCTCGGCTTCGCTGCCATAAGCGACATGGCAGAGCGCATGATGCTCCGGGCAATAGGGTGAAGCCGCCTTTCGCGAAGGCGAGACCGCCTTTCGCGGGGCGCCACAGATCCGGCGGTCGCCGCATTCCCCGAGGATGTAGAGGCACCCCGGTTCGTCCTGATCATCCTCCCACCCCACCGGCACAGTCGAAATCTCCATAAGTGTCTCCGTTTTCGCACTAAATCGCTTGTCAGGATCACACCGGCATGGTAGCGTTGATTGTCTCTGTGTCAATATAGCAAATTGCTGAGGACGCATTATGGACGGTCGCTGGTTCCATCAGGCCTTGGAGCGGGTCAACGCGACGCAGGCGGATCTCGCGCGCCACCTTCGGCTGGCGCCTTCGGCGGTCTCTCGGATGATGAAGGGCGAGCGCCAGATGAAGCAGTTAGAGACGGTGCATATCGCCGAGTTTCTCGGCGTGTCGCCAGAGGAGGTGCTCCGTCATGCCGTCGAGGCCACGGTTCCCCCCCCGGGCGGTGAGATGCCGCGTGGGCGCGGCCGTCCGCCATCGACCGCGTCTTCGTCAGCGGCGCCTTCGGCGCTGGCGCGCGGCCCGGATCAGATCCCGATTCGCAGCGCCGCACGAGGCGGTGGCGATCAGGAGATGTTTCTGGAAGACGGACCGATCGGCTACACGCCGCGGCCTGCCAACCTCGGCGGCGTGCGCTCGGCCTATGCGATCTACATGGTCGGCGACAGCATGGAACCGCGTTACCAGCCGGGTTGGCTTTTACACGTCAATCCGTTCAAGCCGCCGACGCGCGGCCGCGACGTCGTCGTCTACAAGGCGGACAACGCGGTGGTGATCAAGCAATTCGTCGGCTGGGAGGGCGATACCTTGGTGTTGCGCCAGCTCAACCCGACCGACACCTTGCGCATCCCGCGCGGGGAGGTGCGCGAATGCCACCTCGTCGTCGGCGCCGATCAGGAAGGCTGAAGCAGCAGCGCACGCCGACAATCTCGCGGGCGCAGGAACGTCTCGCTCGTAACCGGCTTTACGGCGCGCCAGCCTATCGGTTCGTCGCTCCTTTCCGACTGGATAAGCCGGATCATCGCGTAGAGAGGGCCTCGTCGCGGGACTTGGCAAACTCCCCCGGGTGGTGAGCCAACGATATCTTGTGATTTTGATCTGAACAGCGCCTCGGCCCCTGGGGCACCGGTCGCAGCGTCCCCGTTTACGGTGCGTCGAGATAGAGCGATACTTGAGGACAAAGCCTAGAGTGCGATGGCCGACATGAGCGCGTTACCGCCGCGCCTCATCCTCAGACCGGCTAATTTTGGACAGATCGCGGCAGCCGGTCGAGCCGCGCCACGGCGAGCGCTTCGCCGGCTGCGAGCTGGTCGAGCAACTGGCGGAGTCGCGCGCGGTCGGTTTTGGCTCCGCTCGCCACTTCGCGGAACCTCCTCGCTATCGAGTGTGGGTCTGCAGAACATTTCAGCGGGGCGGATCACGCTTCATCCCTTTGTTCGACCGCAGAGACCATCTCTCGGTCCCGACCTGAGGCCCGGTGCACCAGAGCGCGCAGCGGCGGTCAAGGGTGGCCGTAAGGCCACCGTCGCTTTTAGTGGCGGCTTGCCCTTGACGGGCGCGAGCACGCTGACGGGCTTTGGCCGGTCGGGGCGCTCACGGGAGAGGCGGGGATGCGCGATACGGATCTGCTGCAATTGGCATTGGGACTGGTGCCGCCGTGGCTGGTCGCGCGCAGTCGTTTCGATGCCGGCGCCCAACGGCTCGATATCGACATCGATTTCGCCAAGCGAGGGCGCTTCGTCTGTACAAACTGCCGCGCTGCCGACTGTTCGGCTTATGACACCGAGGCGATGACTTGGCGCCACCTCAATTTCTTTCAGCATGAGGCCGACCTACGCGCGCGTGCCGCGCGTGCGCTGCAAGGCTTGTGGCATCCGACGGATCACCCTGCCCTGGGCGCGCCCCGGCAGCGGACGCTCTCGACACAGTGATGGATGATGCGCCACGGCCTGATTGTCGTGCTCGCCCGGGAGCCGGGCGACGACCGGCATGGCCTGGACCAGGACCATGACCAGCGCCTCGAACAGCAGGGTGAAGCCGCGTGGGCCGATTTCGCCGCCGTCAACCGCGTCGCCTTCGACGAGACCGCGGCCCGCCGTGGCAACGACTACATCACCCTGTTCGCCGATCTCGATCGTGCCCGCGTGCTGTTCGCCGTTGCCGGCGAGGACGCCAGCACCCTCCAGGCTTTCGCTGCCGATCTCGCTGCCCATCGCGGCAACCCGCACGCCATCGCTGAGGTCTGCATCGGCATGAGCCCCGCCTTCATCAAGGGCACCGCCGACAGTCTGCCCAACGCCGCCGTGACCTTCGACAAGTTCCACGCTGTCAAGATCATCGACGATGCCGTCGACCGCGTCCGCCGCGACGAGCAGAAAGCCCAGGGCTTCCTCCTCACAGACACCCGCTATCTCTGGCTGCGCAACCCGGCGGCGCTCTCCGACACGCGACGCACCGCGCTCCAATCCCTCACCGGCCGCAACCTGAAGACCCCTCGCGCCGATCAGATCCGCCTCGCCCTCCAACAACTCTACGACTAGCCCTCCGCCGTCGCTGCGACCGCCTTCCTCCAGAAATGGCACTTCTGGGCGACCCACAGCCGCCTCGCCCCGATTATCGACGCCGCCCGCACCATCAAGCGCCATCAGAACGGCATCCTGCGCTGGTTCGACACCAAAATCGGCAACAGCCTGTTTGAAAGCCTCACCAGCCTCGTCTAAGCGTCTAAGCCGCAAAAAACCAAAGCCCGCGGCTACCGAACAACCCAAAACCTCAACGTCATCGTCTATTTTCTCGTCGGCGAACTCGATTTCGCCTTGCCAGCTTAAACTCGCTCTACCCACTCAAAACAGCGAAGAACCTAATTGCGCAATGAGGCAGGACATACGTTCCATATGGTTCGGCTTAACGAGATATGTCGGCTTGCCGATACTAGAGTGGAGAGCGATCTCGAATATTCGATTACCATCTATCTGCGTTAAAATTTCTGACACTCGCCGAGCTAGATTGAAGGATACAGGCCGGTGTCCCCCTGCAAGAAGCGTCAGCGCCTTTTCGCTTTGTTCACAGTTTTCTCTAATGTGTTTTTGCGCATCGTGAGAAAGGTGTGACCAATGTTCAAGGTAGAAATTTTGTACGATATAAATGATTGGACATATTTTTACCGTTTCATAAATATCATGACAAGATCCTTTGCATTTTAAAGCAATATCCAATGCAATCAATGATAACGCAGCTTTCTGAAAACTCACTCCTATCGACGGATCTCCCTTCGTTCGCTTTTTAGATACACTATTTACTATTTCTATTATACAGTCCTCTCCTAGCACATCCCACTTAGAATCTGATTTTCCGTAAGTTGGACAGAACTCAATCCACCGCTGCGGCACAGATGCTACCGCATCCGCCCGAGCGGCTAATATTTCGCGCAGAAAAATGTTTCCTGCTACCATTGCTTCCTGAAAGCTGCGCAATCGAAACCAACCGTATGGGGCAATTACCTCATGCCATCTCGCAAAGCAGGGATCCAATAACGTTCCAATCCCGGGACCCGGCTCAATTAAAGACGTAACTCGTCCGATTGGGGCAATTTACTTTCTCCGGCTATGCGCGCTCGTCAGCGAGCATTCTGTCGAACGAGCCATCAGCGCCGAAGGTAATATAAGGTGGTACCAGATAACATCAGGTAAGAGGGAGTGCCTTATAGCAAGAACCCGCACCTTGTGAAAGCGCACTAGGCGGCGTATATAGCGCGCTCGGTGACGGCCACATGGTGCGTAAGGTCACGTTGTCATGATCGTAGGTGAGGAGACCAGCGGCTAAACAATCGGCAATTGGCCGGTGGAGAGCTACGCACGTTACTTCGACGTGGAGGTGCGTGCACGTGAGGTGTGGCCAGAATAGCTCCCAAGCGTTGATTAGCTCGGCGCTACTCCTCCTCACGATGGCGACAAGAGCTTGAAACTAAAGCCCTTTTAGCCTGGTGCTATTCCCTGCACCGGACTGGGTCGATACTCTCTGTCAAAAAGCAAAACCAAATCCTCGCTGCTATCGCTTGTATCGGCTGGTGTCTTTCCATTAGGGCTTATCACCCCTTGCTTCTCAACGCATATTTTCACCGCTGTTGTGTAAGCGCTCGGGGAGGACCGGTAGCTGAGCTTCGGCGCAGCAGCGCGAGCGGCGATGCGATAAGCTAGAGATTTAGTGAGTGGCCGCCGGCTCAGGCGCTCAGGCAGCGGCGCGAATGAGATTGGC